>Ga0307507_10000810_pt1 | contig 69183 bp, 24 predicted proteins | sample 7_EM_MG_FD_207223 | JGI IMG/M metagenome (GOLD analysis project Ga0307507, IMG submission 207223) | Populus trichocarpa ectomycorrhiza microbial communities from riparian zone in the Pacific Northwest, United States - 7_EM | ecosystem: Host-associated > Plants > Roots > Unclassified | place... | reverse complement strand
ACCTCGCGTACAGCTTATGTCAGCTACGCGAGGGTATATTACCTCCTTACGCCCTCGACCCTTACGATCGATCGCGCAACGTCTTGTAGACTCCCCAAATACATACGCTTTGTAGCCATTGCCCGCGCTCCGTGACATAACTATAGGCGAGCTTAATAGGGGAACACTTTATTATAGTATAGACCTTAGAGTTATAGGTAAAGACTATTTTATTAAGTATGGAGGCCTAATTAGACTATTCCCAGTTCGTAAATATACGTAGGTATGCCTTAAGCTCCTAGTTTTAGCGTTTTATCTAACTATCTATCTATAGATAGAATGTGGTGCTAAGCTTACGCTAAACGCAAAGATGGTAGCATATAGTACTTTAGTACTCGCTTATAAATATGCTATCCCTATTAGAGACGATATTATCTAGGGGCCCTATTTATATAAAGACTCTAAATAAGAGTTTTGTGAGTTGCGTAGCATTAATTATCTTATATACTAAATAGTAGCGCACTAGCTTTATAAAACAGTCTATAAGGATAAGGACGGAGTTATACTCTACGCTATTAGGAGTTTTAGACTTAGGGAGATCCATAATAAAGTTAAGTAAATAATATTGCTAGGCTTAGGTAGGGACCTAAAGAGGCTGCAGCTTACTATAGGGTTTATAGTAGCATAATTTATAGCGTTAGTAGGTATTATAGTTATCTAAGTATTTACGGAGATCTTTAGTAAGACCATTTTAAGTATACTTCCACGCAATTACCTCGCAGGTACGGTTAAATCTATAATAGCTACCCGTAGGATTGTTATAATTCCGCTTAAGGATCTCCTATTATAATAGTATATAATTTAGCACTTAGACCTTATTATTTTGCCTTAGGAGTCCTTAATTATTAAGGGTATAGTCCTTATTACTAGCAGGAACTCGTCCCTAGGTTAATTAATTATATATAAAGTGTATAAAGGCGTCCCTTTCTTATACTCTATAAATAAAATTAACTAGTAACTTAGGGAGGTGTTCTATAAATGTTGTTTTAGCTAAGGCAGCTACTACTACCTCTTACTATAGCACAAGACTCTGCGTAAAGTTAGTACTAGTAAAGTAATATATAATATATAGGTAACTTGCTAGGTTATTATAGGGGACTATTACTTAGGCTAAGGGATCTTCCCTAGGGTTAAACGCTATTAGGCCGGTTAAGAAGGTCTTAGAGAAAATAGTAGGACACCCTAATCCGCCAGCGCTATATTCGCAAGGGTCGCTTATATACTATACATATGCTACTTACTAGTTTAATATAGTAGCACTAGGGCCGCCTACAAGGTCTATAACCTGTAACTTTTACTATAATATAGGTAGTATGGTATTAAGGACTGTCCTCTTACTACCATCTTTAAAGCCTTTAGTATAATTTAGGCGCCAGGATAGTATATTAGCGGGATTTGCTTTACCTAGCTTATATTTAATCTTAAAATTAAACTTGGCTAGTTTTGTTACGGACGCTTTAAGTACAATGTTATGACTACTTGGGGAAGAGTCGTAGGAAGCTAGTTGGTTAATACAGGCATAGTTTAGGATAGATCCGGTGGAACCATATAATAAGGAATAGTAAGTGAGTTATATAATGTTATACGCAGTATATAAAGTGTATATAGTGTACGCCCGCGTATAATACGTATAATACGTACCTTATGTACAAAAGAGGATTTCTTAGGAGTATAGTTGTGTATTTAAAGGACCTTGGTCCCTACCGTAGATAGTTCTCTCCTTATAGTAAATCTTAGAATATAATTAGAGTTAGTCTATTAGGCAACCACTCCACCAGTTATTATTATGTTGTTGTTTTATTTTTACCTATATACCTAGCCTAATAATAGGACCCACTATAGTTCCTGCTATAAGGTTCTGTTACACATTCACTACTAAGGTTACGGTATTAAATAAGGTTGAACAATATGCCACCCAAAGTACCAGTTACGACGGCGTTGACGGCAGCCACAACCTTAGGGCCAGGTAATACTAGTATAGACAATGGGGATTCTTAAGTGGTTACGCAAGGTTAGTTATAGGAAATGGTTAATTACTTACAAGATAATAATAGGATACTTAAAGAACGCATTAATGGAATTAGAGCAGCGAAAATTAAACTACCTTCAATTAAACAATTCTTAGGGGAGAAGTTAAAGCTTAAGGGGTTTCTTATACAGATGCACTTTAAGGTAGTACAGGAAGGAGCAAAGTTAGCAATATTGTTAGATTAAGTAGCCTATGCAGGATTGTTCCTAATAGGGAGGGCACTTAAGTGGTTTAAACCGTATCTTACAGAAATATAGGCTAATGGCATAACAACTACTAACCAGGACGTGCGGTATATATTTACCAGTTAGAATAGGTTCGCGGAACAACTAATGCAGATATTTAGAGACTTGGAGGCCACAACCACAGTAGAACGAAAGCTTTAGAACTTAGTATAACGCACTTCAGCAATTAAGTATATAACACAGTTTTAAACACTAGCTATGTAGGTTAAGTGGAATAATAGGGCGCTTATGGCATAGTATAAATAGGGACTTAAGGTTAAGGTCCAGGACGCAATTATCCTAATAGAAGATGCGGATACTCTAAAAGAGTTAATAGATTAGTTAATAAAGATTAATAATAGGATCTATTAAAGGGAATAAGCTAAGAGAGGGCAAAATAGAGTTCTATAGTTATATAAGGCGCAGAGTATATAACGATAGATATAGAGTTAAAAACTATAGAATGGCGCAGAGCTAATGGACCTAAGCGGTACTAAAGAAACCCAAAGGTGGGAAAAGAAACTATAGAAACCTAGAGGTTAAGGATTAAGTAATTAAAGGACCTAGAAGTAGAGGCTAAACCAGGGATCTTAGCAGTAGAAGACGTTTAGGCGGACTCTATAGTAAGAAAAGTGGTTTAAAGATAGGGCTTATATAAATTGTGGAAAATAAGGTTATTTTGCTAGAGACTATAGAGGTGGTTAGAGCAACTATGTAGTAAAGGGAACTAGGCTAGCAGACGGCACGTATATATAAAGGGATAATGGTGCGCTATAAGGAATAAAAGAGTGTTTAATTAACAGTTTTATGTATTATTATAACAACGCATACCAAATTTATAAGGATGCTAAGTATGGCGTAAGCTATTAGCTATAGGAGCCATTGTTATCTAAGTTTAGAGGAACCAACGAACCAGCTTATAGATCGGACATTAAAGATAATAAGTTTAATATAGGTGAAGCGTTTACTGATAATAAGGCAATAAAGGCAGCTTACTAGGAGTATGTAGACCTTAAAGAAGTTGAAATAGAAGCAGAAACTAAAACCGTTATAAAATAGGGTTTAGTAATAGATATTATAACACCATTAGATATAATTTCCATCGTTTTATAAGATAATAGGAGTAATGTTTAGAAGAAACTAAGTAAGTAGATAACTACTAGTACTAGCTTATCACTTAATAAAGGTAAAAGGCCATAGGCTTAAGATTCTTAAGAAGAGATGCAAGAAGCTTAAGATTTTTAAGATAAGATAAGACATACCTAAGGACCCACAATGGACAACAACAGATGGGAAAGAATAGTGACTTAGTTTAGTGACAAATAAATAAGTATAGGACGTAAGTTTAAGAACTACGAGTTTAGGGAATAAATAAGAATATTAGCAATTCTAGGTAAATATAGTGTTTAGCCTAAAGATTGAATAGTTAATACAAGGATTAAAAAGTAAGACAACTACAAAGATCTAGCTATAAGACGCAGAAAACAAGAAACTATAGATAAGTTTAGAACAAGAATCATTATATAGTAAGAGTAAAAGCTAAATAAGAGGTTAGCTATGCCAGGTTATATAAGGGACAGAGTACCCGTATAAAGAGTTACTAATAGGCTAAGTGTAGGGACACCTAGGGTAAAATGGTTGGATAAACTAGAATAAGAAGAGGATCTAGGTATTCTAACCAGGTTCAAAGAAAGACATACTAAAGGATATTACGATGTAGTAATAATAAGGTACTTTTTAATAGATAAACTATACACACTAAACCAGTTATACGGAAAGTGGTATAGGCAATAACATAGTAATAAATGGGAAGACTTTTATATATAGCTGGATAAGAAAGTTGTCTAAGACTAACTTATTACGGAAAAACGCATAAGTTACATTAAAGGAGCATTAATTATAATATTAAGGAACTTAGAAGAAGGATCTAGGGATTAGAGAAGTAAATAATAAGTCTTAGTACCCGTAGCAGAGATACTAGTAGTTAGGTCAACTAGGTATAGGTTTAAACTTAAGAATAAAGACAAACTAAGAGTTAACCTAAAACATGTAGCGTATTATACACTATCATGGATAGCTTGTGTAGAGGATATGTATAATATATATAGAGCACCTAAAAATAAGAACTGGAAGTACCTAGTAAGGATATATTAAGCACCAGAGGAAAAGCGGTTTAGAAATACTAAGTATATACATAGATAGTACCTAGTAGAAGTATAAGGTTAAGGGGACTTAATACTTTAACTAGGAAGATTCCTTACGGAAGAGTACCTAGATGGATAATAGTAGTAGGAGTATCTAGAGAATACTTATCTATGGCATATAGAGGAAAAGAAATAAACTAAATATTGGCTAAGGTTGGACTAAGTATAAGTAGGATCTAGCAGCCAACAGTTAGGAAAAGGGGAGGTGTATAGAACTAGAGGAAACTAGTATTAAAACCTTAAACCCTTAAAGGAATTTAAGAATAATACCTAAATTTATAAGTTAAATAGCAAGATTAGTAGTTTAAAGTGTTGGTAGATAGTAGAGCAATTAGGAACTATATATCACCAAAGGCAGTAGAAAGAATGGGGTTACTATATAGATAAAAAGAACACCTATATCTACTTATAACAATTTTAGGAAATTAGATAGCCTATAGAGGAGGTATTATTAATCTTAAAATAGGACCTATACAGTTAACTATTAAAGGAAGACTAGTTAGAATGTCTTTTAATATCCTACTATTAGGATAGGACGAGGCGATACTAGGAATACCTTAGTTATAGAAGTATAATCTAAAGATTAATTGGGTTATAGGTTAGGTTAATATTAAGGATACTTAACGGCGTAAAGTGCGACAGTAAACCAAGTTGGTATAGTACTAAGTTAGAGCAATATATAAAGAGACTAAGCGAGGCTTAAGTTATATACCAAAGAGATACTATAAGTATGGTAAAAAGTTATAGTTACCAGAAAGTGAAAAGCTGTTAAAGTATATAGCATAGGACTATAAAATAGAATTAGAAGAGGAAATAAGTTTAAAGTTCTTTCTAATTTATAAGCTTACTAAAACGGAGTTAGTAGCGCTTAAGGAGTTTATCCAGGAGAACTTACGTAAGGGATATATTAGACCGTTATAGTTATTAGCAGGATATCCAGTACTGTTTATCCTAAAGAAAAACGGAAAACTTAGAATGTGTATAGACTACAGATAGTTAAACAGCATTATTAGGAAGGATAGGTATCCTTTACCCTTAATTAGCGAAATCTAAGACAGGATAGGTAATATAAAGATCTTTATAAAGATAGATCTAAGGTGGGTATACCATTAGATTAGAATTAAGGAAGGTAACAAATAGAAGGCAGCCTTTAGGTTAAAGGAAGAACTATATAAGCCATTAGTTATGCAATTTAGACTTATAAACGCACTAGCAATATTCTAAAAGCGAATTAATAGTGTGTTAGGAGAACACCTAGATAAATTTATTATAGTATACCTTAATAACATTATTATCTACTTAGAAAATAAGGAAGAATATAGAAAACACGTTAAATAGGTCTTAAAGAGACTACAAGAAGAACAGATGCTAATAGCAATTAAAAAATGCGAGTTCTTTACTAGGAAGACTGATTTTATTAGATTTATTATTAAACTAGGCCAACTTAGTATAGATCTAAAAAAGATTAAGGCTATAGTAAATTGGTAGAAACTAGAGAACATTACGCAGTTAAAATCATTCCTAGGGTTTTGCAATTATTATAGAAGGTTTATAGCGCAATAGTTAAAGGATATTAAGCCACTTATGCGGTTAACAAAGAAAAAAGAACTATAGGTATAGAGGAAGGAGCAATAAGAACTATTTAAGAGAGTTAAAGGGTTGTTTACCTAGGAGCTAGTTCTTAAGATCTATTAACTAGGTCTAGAGATGGTTATAGAAATAGATGTATTAGACTTTACACTAGGGGCATACTTTATACAGAAATATCAAGATAGATGGCACCTAGTAGTATACTATAGTTAAAAGATAACACCACTAGAGTTAAACTACGACATCTATAACAAGGAGTTGTTAGGTATAGTTATAGTACTTAAGGAATAAAGAGCATTCTTACAAGGTATAGTGAAACCATTTATGGTTAAAATGGACTATAAGAACCTTATAGGATTCCTAATAATAAAGAAACTCAATTAAAGATAGGTTAGATAGGCGGAAATGCTTACAGAATACTATTTTAAAATTTAGTATACTAAGGGTACAGATAATGCACGAGCAGATGCTTTAAGCAGAAGGGCTAAACTATAAAGTAATAAAAAGCTATTAGGAGCTTTATTACGAAAGGATTAAGACAGATTAATTAGGTATAATTATCTAAAGATTATAGCAACTAAAGAAAGTTAGATCTATAAATTACTAGAGAGTAATTAGATATAGAAGATCTAAAAAGCGTAGGTAAAAGATTTAGACTTAGAGTAATATAAAAATAGAGAAGCAATATATATGCCTAAGTCTATTATAGAAGAATTTGTTAAGGAATTCTATAAGGGAATAATATAAGGATATAACGGAGCTATAGGCTTAGTATTAAGACTTTAAAAAGAGTATATTATTTAAGGAATCTAGGGACTAGTAAGATAAGTTATAAAGAAGTATCTAGATTGCCAAAGAAATAAACTAATAAGGTATAAGCTGTACGGAGAGCTATAACCTGTTAAAATACTAGGAAGACTATAGGAAGTTATATTATAGGACTTTGTTGTTAAGTTACTAAAGTTAAGAGATCCTATTACAGGACAAGATTATAACGCGATTTTAGTAATAGTGGATAAGCTAATAAAGTAGGGATACTTTATAGCATACACTAAAGAGATATTAATAGAAGATGTCGCTAAAATCTATATAAAAGAAGTATTTATAAGATATGGAGCACTAGATAAGATTATATTAGACAGAGATCTAAGATTTATAGTAGTATTTTAGGAAGTATTTCTGGCAGAATAAGAAGTTCGCGCAGTAATATCTATAGTGTATTATCCGCAGATGGACGGATAAACGGAAAGACTAAACTAGACACTAGAGTAGTATCTAAGGCATTATATTAATTACGCACAGAATAATTAGGTATTGTTATTACCAGTTATATAGTTTACATACAACGCAACACTATAAGAAGGAATGGGGACATTACTATTTAAGGCGAATTATGGATATAAGCTAAGAATATTATTATCGCTATATTAAGCAAAAAAGACGAGTAGCACAGCTAAGTAAAGAATGGAGATGTTAATAAATCTTTATATAGACCTTATAGAAACAGCTAAACTAGTATAAAAATAAATAAAAAGGTACTATAATGCTAAAAGATCTAAGGGACCAGATCTTAAGAAGGGAGATAAAGTGTAGCTACTATACAAAAATTTTAAGAGTTAATAATTAAGTAAGAAGTTAGACCACGTTAGACTAGGACCTTTTAAAATTAAGTAAAGGATTTTATTAGTTATATATAAGTTAAACCTACTAGCCAAAATAAAGATTTACCCTATATAATATATCGCAATACTAGAGCCAGTATACGGGAATATTAAGCTACTAGTCTATAAGGTAGACACGTATAGAGGACAAGAGGAAGATAAATAGCAAGTTTTAAAGATTATTAGTTATAAGGACGTAGAGGACGAAACGTAGTATAAAGTAAAGTGGATAGGCTATAGTAAGACTACCTAGGAACTACTAAGCAACCTAAAAAACGCTATAGGAAAGGTATAGAAGTATTAGAAGAGAGTAAGTTAGGTAATATTAATAAAGAAGGATCGCTAAAAAATAAGTCACCTAAGGGGGACCTAAGAGGAGTAATTATTGAGCTACTTAGAGTTGTTTCCCTTATAAGAGGAGAGCCAGTCCTTTTATTACCTAGCTTATTAAAACCCTACTAAACTAGTTTCTACTCTTTGGAATAAACCTTCTTATAAACCTTTTTAAGATGGGTTAACTGAGCGAATATAACCTACTAAGACTTAAAGAAGCGACGTTAAGCCTTAAGGGCCTAAGCGGTCTCTTTAGCAGAATAGTAGAGTTTAGCGCGCGTAGTGGCCAACTTAAACTTAAGCTTTATAGCGGTAGATTAAATATAAGACCCTATAATAAGTTACTTAGGGAACTAGAAGACTATTAAGAGTTATAGGATATATATACTTAGCGTTAAAAACAGAGCGAACATTATAGGATAATTAAATATTTGCTTTAGTGCACTCTAAGCAAGACAAGGGTCGTTAAGATAAGGGACTTGCTATTACAATATATACTAACCCCACTTTTATATAACAAGAATATGGAGATAACATTATCTTACTAAGTAATAGTATGGCAGCCACAGTATAAGCATAATATTACGCTTGCGAAGAAGAAGAAGCTTTAGGTATAATAAGTAAGGATATTAACTAGACTAATTAAACAGACATTATACCTCTAGTGGATAACTTAAAGATATTAGAAATCTTCAAGAACAAAGATAAAAAGGAGGGAAATAGTGTTATAGACGCTTTAAGTATAATGTTATAACTACTTAGGGAAGAGTTGTAGGAAGCTAGTTAGTTAATATAGGCATAGTCCAGGATGGATCTAGTGGAATTATATAATAAGGAATAGTAAGCGAGTTACATAATGTTATACATAGTGTATAAAGTATATGTAGTATACGCCTATATATAATACGTATAATACGTACCTTACGTATAAGAGAGGATTTCTTAGGAGTATGGTTATGTATTTAAAGGACCTTAGTCCCTACCATAGATAGTTCTCTCCTTGTAGTAAATCTTAGAATATAATTGGAGTTAGTCTGTTAGGCAACTACTCCACCAGTTATTATTATGTTGTTGTTTTATTCTTACCTATATACCTAGCCTAATAATAGGACCTACCGTAGTTTCTGCTATAAGGTTCCGTTATAAGTTTCTTAGCGTATTAGGCCTAGCGAGTAGATAAGCTCTTTATAGTTATAAAGTACTTAAGATTATTATAATCGCAGAGCACGCGCGTTATATATGCGGCGTGCTTAAGATAGTGGCGCCATATCTTAAAGCATTGCACTATAGTGAGTAGTTCTTTATTATGCGTATTATACCGCATGTCACGGGACACCTCTGTGACACTTTATACACGTCCACCTGTTTCTACCGACTTAGTAAGAAGAGACCGACTGTAATCTACGGCAGTTTAACGGCGTTCTGCCATATTCTACCAAGTTTACTAAATTCTGCTAAGTTCTGCTAGGACTATAACCCGAAGCCTATTCTGCCCCGTGTACGTGTTAACCAAGCAACTAAGTTAACGATATATACCCCTTTCTTCTAGTTTCCTTACCTTCTCTCCTTACGCAACGTCTTGACCTTATTACGCAGTTCATGTACATAGCTTATTAATATCTACTTCGCTATATATTATCTCCGCTTGTGCTCGCTCCGTAATACCGTACTTTTAGGCTAGTAAGCTTCTAACTATAATAAGTAATTAAGTACTAGTGGAGTTAATCTCCCTACCTAAAAGGCTGTAGAGGTATACCGCTATAGGCGTAATTAGAAGCGTTAGTAATTACTATTAAGGGTAAATTAGGGTTAAAGTGGCGAAGTAGAGGAGCCTATATAAATACAGCGTGTAGCTTATAAAACGCCTACTAAGCGTTATTAGGCCAGGACCAAGGTTAATACTATTTAGTAGGCCCTTTCTTATGCTTCTACTTCTTCTTCTCCCTATCTAATATTAGGTCGCGATGTGCCCGTGCAAGATATATATATAGGGGGTATATAATTATCGTTGACCTAAATATAAATACTTCCATTATATATATATATTAAAATATTAAATTTATTTACAATCTTTTGACTTTATGTAAATTTTGGTAAGAAATTTTAAAATAATAAGTTTTTTTAATTTATATAACCATTATATAATAAATTAAACTATTTATAATATAAAATACTTTAATTATATAATGTATAAGAAAAGTTAAAAATTTTTATTAAATTTTTTTATAAAAATATAAAACTATTAACGTAGGTAATAGGGTTATAACGGTCGGTATAGTTATAATAGTAGGGTACCGCCTTCCTAATTAGGCTTACTGCCTGCCTAATAAGGTTTAGAACTTCAAGATTCTGCTAAATACCTCCTAGAATCTTGTTGTTGGAGAAGATATAGCCAGATTTAGAGGTTCCTACCCCCTGTTTTAGGAGGCTGTTTCTCCTCGCTTAGACCCATATCTATCGCCGCTTTTATAACGTGCTAAGCGTGCTAAGGGCGGCAGGGTCTCCCTTACCCACCAAACCTAGAAGCGCGCGTGCATCCCTATAATACACCTCTTGAAGCTCCCCAAACGTCCCTTAGTGGCTATTTAAGAAGCTATAGACGTCCGCCGCCTACCTGATCCAGTTTCCACCTTCGTCCTTATTCTCCGCGAAAAGCACTACCCTTACCCGACAAAACCTCCCTTCTGCACTACGCTCCTTTAACCCTTTTCCCACAGTAGCTATGTATGCATTTTCCCCTATTATTATGTCGTTTACTTCTAATACTCGATTTCTAGGTTTCTTCTTATAGGGTTTTTTGGGCTTGTCCCGCTCTTAAGAACGTCTATCTCCCGTAGAGCCTTTTTCAGCGTTCCTATTAACAGTAGTCACTCTTAAGCTAGCTTCTGCGTATAGGCAACTGGCAGCTGCTAAAGCACTAAGATACCACGCGTTTAACCACTATACCCTCTTAAAGCAAGAAATGGCAAAATATAGATTTAGCCTCTAGCTTAGACCTTAAACTGGGTAAACCGTCTTATTCTAAGCCAGCTTTGGACTTAGATTTGAGCTCTAACTCTAGAGCTAGGGAAGACGCCGAGTCCAAGGGGGAATATTTGCGGTAGAGGATTGCGTATTATAAGGGCCAAGGAAGAGCAAAGTTAAAATAGAAGCCCTAGTCTACTTCTCTTATTAAGCGTAAGTTTCGGAATTAGGAAAAGTTTGTTTGTATTTAAACTAAGATTTACCTTATAATACTAACAATTTGTATTTAGGTTCTGCCTAAAAGTTAAGTCTAACCTAACCGAGGCCCTTTGTCAGTGCGTGGCTGATACGTTTAAAACATACCTTAAATAGCGCGTAAAGAATTCTTGAATTAAGAAGGAAAGCGTAATTAAGGCGTACTAGAGACAAATTCTGTGCAAATTTATAGATGTGGCAGGCCATAGTATAAACAATAGCGCAGAACTTAATATATAAGATATAGGGCGATCTTCAATTTTTCAAAAAAAAAACCTTGGCTGATTTGTTATAGTGGATTCCGACCTACTTAACGCCAATATATAAGTTAGATACGTTGGAGAAAGAAAAGCATGTAATATATATGCAAGACTTGTATATAATTATTAATGCCTATTGGACAATAGACGCGAAGCCTCGCTATGGTTGTTTTTAAGTGTAGATAGGAGCAATCCTCCTCCTTTTTGGTGCTATGGCAATAAGACCCTAAGCTCTTGTCAAAAGTTTAAGCGCGAGAGGCTCTAATAAAGCGCTTTTATATGAATATATTACAATCCTAAAAGTTCGCGATGCGAAAAACTTTAATTAAACTATAACTATCGCCCTTGTGAGTCTTGTGCATATTAAGAATTCTAGAGGCATAGGTAGATGGTATATAGCAATATTAATTAAAGACGGCGTGAATGGCGCTAATAGACCTATAGTAAGAGGTTTATTTTCCGTCTTAAAAGCATCCTAGCTTTTTATATCCTATCCTATCTCATAAGCCTTGCTATTGCGGATAATGCATTTTAACGCCATTACACTTTGCTAGAAGAGATTTTTAGACTTAAAATCCTAGCGAACAAAGAGAGTCTTAAAGTGAAGTTTAAGAAGGAGATGGAGGAACGACCCATCTTTTGAGATATTAAGATAATGACTAGTTGTAGGGAAGTATTAGATACCAAAGCATTCCCTTACCAGAAATGCCGCGATTACTATATATGGTTAGGCCGAGTGGCCGGGTTTAAATAATTGCTTAAACTTTACTAGCTGCGATAAGCGTCTAGAAGGAAATTAAATAGTAAGTATCTAATTTAATATAAGTGTATTTATTAACTAACTTTTCTAGGCACCCTTACTCTAGAAGAGCGAAATTAGACTATAGGTTATTACGGCAATACCTACTAACGGTTTTATTTACCTGATTTAATTAAGCGCGATTTCTAGTTAATCTACTTTAGGACTCTATTGTAGGACAACCTTATCCAACATGCCGCATGGATGGGGATCTTAAGGGATGAGTGGGCCCCTATAGGTCTAACTAACGAGCAGAAGCTTAAATTCCAGTTAGAACTTAATTAATACCCTAATATTCTATAGCTTTACGAGAAATGAGAGCGATATAAGTAAAAGATTAGGAGCCGGGGATATCACCCTATTAACGCCGCAAAGGGAATAAAACTATATAACCGTTATAACAAAGCCAGACGTAAACTTTATAGTGTTATAAATGTTCTGCGCAAATAAAAAGAGGACCAGATTATTTTTAATTTTTACAACGCTATTAACAATCACAATATTAAAAGACAGCTTAGTGGTAGCGTTGGGACGGACATTCCCACCCGTTTAGCTGTATAGTATAAATTTCGCGAACGTGCTGCTATTGCCAAACTGCTATCTTAGCCGCTAAACGAGCTCGAAGAAGGGTACGCTATAAAACTCTGTATAAAGTTTATCCGCAATCTTGTTAAGTATTATAATTAACAAGAGAGCCGGCAGAATAGGATTCTAAGCAAGGCTATTAGATTTTAACTTGGGTCTAAAGTAGACTAAAGTGTAATAGGCGTAAAAAGAGGTGCAGGTGACACTGATACTGGTACCTATTAATAGGCAAAGTGGCAGAAAGAATAGATTAGCTTAGACTTGCCTTTTTAAGAAAACCTAGATAAGACACGGAGCGCGGTCCTAATTAAGGAAGAGGGTGTTAAGATAATACAGCCGCTGTATCTTATAATGTTTACTGATCTTGTTTGCCTTATCTGCATTGGCAATAACTAACTTTTAACACTAAGGCAAACCCGCCCATTTGCGAAGAAGGATATACTATAGAAGCATCTTAATAATCACGTTGTAGAAGGAGTGTTTAAGTAGGGGTTCCACTATAAGCATTCTTGTTATTTAAAGTGGATTAAAGGACTTGAGCATTTCAAAAATTACGCAGCCCTTGTACATGGCGTATGGCATCTAATTAAGAGGCACCGCTAGGTAAGTCGCCTTGCTTATATAAGAATCCTATACTAACCCTCTAGTACTAATAGAAAGGTATATAACTGGTAAATTCAGAACTATGCGCTTAGTATATATAGGACCTTTTCTTAGTTATTGCGCGCTTATCTTATTATTATTTGCCACTTTTTATTTTATTTTAGTCTGTTATCATCCAATCCTATTCCAGTATTTAGTAGAATAGATGCAATGACTAGGATTTTATAATTCGTCTAGGGGGCAAGGGGTAATAGGTGGGTAAGGGTAAGGTAAGGGTAAGGTAAAGAGTAAGGTAAAGAGTAAGGTAAAGGGTGAGGTAAGGGGTAAGGGGTGAGGTAAGGTAAGGGGTGGCTAATAGGGGATAGATAATATAGTTGCTATACAATATCTAACGGACCGACTATAAACGAGATATATATTTGAATTTCTTAGATTAACCCAAATGGAGAAAGAGAAGTATTATATAATAACTTCCTACCTAAGCCGATCTCCTAAGTTATGCATCTTTGCTGGCACTTTTTGCAACGAAGTATATAAGGGTGATTAGGGTTGGACAGATAACTGCTGTCCTTAATATAATATGTAAACTCGGCGCTGTAACTAATATTACAACAGGCCCTAGTTGTGCAGAGGGTATAAAGACAGTTATTAATGTTTTTGCTTTTGCGCTTAGCCGCGGCGTACCTCGCCTTGGCGGATTGAAGTAGTGATTCCGTTTATTATAGCTAAGATTGGACAGCTTGAAGTTTCTATATAAAATTTTCCTCTATGTTCTTGGATGTGGTAATCGCTGTTTGTATAATGCTAATGGCGAAATCGCTTATAACGTCTAGCTCTATAAAGTCCTCAAGTTTAATAAGCTCTTTAATATGCTTGGCCGCTATTAAGGTGATTATATTGTGCAATATTAAGTTGCCTATTAGGCTGAAGATATTTTTAATAATATTAGGGAATCTATCTATGGACTAGCTAGTTCTTAAAATGTGTTGGATTTTTATATTCGCGAGCTCTTTTAGTAGGGGTATATCGTAATAATCAGCAATTGCATTAATATAGACGTAGCGAAGTGTGATATTGGCCATTATTGGCCATAACGTTGTGTCTTTATTATCACCACCACTATTGTCTAGTTTAAATGGCGATAAGGCATTGGCGTTGTTAAGTTACGCTACCCCTACTTCTATAGATTGAAGTTTTAGTACGGATAAATTGGATTAGTGTGCGAATATATCCCTTACCTTGGCTAAGCGTTTCTATACTTGTAATATTGGATCCTTGCTCCTCCTTGCCATTGTTATAGTCCCTCTTATACATAAATTGGATTATTCTCTTAACGGTGCCGGAATTGAACTTGTTAATATTTATAATATTAGTCGCCGCCTCCTATCTATTAGTTAGTCCCTAGTTAGGGTTAATTCTATTAAATATTTAGTTAGTTTTTACCTAAAAGCCTCTATTACAGGCAGCTGTGAGTACGGGAGATTGGGTGTATATAATTACTTTATAGACTTTAAACTTAAGTCTCTGGTATATAAGTTTTAAGTCGCTATATTTCCTACTGTCTATAAGCTGCGCTAAGCTAAGTAGAACACTTTTAGATGATATATTTTGTTGGTTTTCTTTCCTAGTTCTAGTATTAACTGCGTCTTAAGCAATGTTTAAGGGAGTGATTTAGTGTTGAATAGGACAATTAAGGATAAGAACTCTGCTTTATTAAACGTGGCTCTAGAGCCTCTATATATATATTAAGAAGTTGTTATTAGCTTTATCTAATCTGCGACGGATTTGGTTAATTAGTTAGAGCTTTAAATGTTAGTCACTTAACTAAAGACTAATATGACTTCTAAAGTTTCAGTTTATAAAATTAAGTATTGGGTTTTAAAGACTAATTCTATATAGCCTTTCTATCTTTGTTATAAAAGAAGTATATTTATGCTAGGTAGTTTGGGAGAAGAGAGTAGTAGAGAAGGCTTTAAGCTTAGGGCTTATTTAGTTAAAACTATTAGCTCCATATTAAAATGACGCTAAGAGCTCCATTTCAGAAGCTGTATACGGTAAAGTTGCTAATATTTTAGCGTGCTATTCTGGCGTTTTGCAAGCGGTAAGAGGAACATTAAAATTTTAAGGCTATGTAGATAAAATCACTCTGAATTAACAGATTATAAACTAAATATAAGGCCTTTATATTGCAACCAAATAACCCCTTAGTTATAGAATTACTAGGCCATTATATAAGCCGCATAAGATCTTATATTCTTTAAACGAAATTAAGCAATTTAAGTAGCGCGGTTCCTCTATATAAACTTAAATTATTTCCTATACGGAAGTGCTATAGCTGCCGCAAGCATTAGTAGAGCCTAGGACGCTAATTTAACTACTAGGGGGGCCCTAGTAGCCTAGTTAGCTATATTAAGTTCCTAAACCTCTTTATCTAGTTGTTCTAAAGCTTCCTTTCCACCTTCTATAAACTGTATATCGCCGGAAAAGCAATTAGACGTTATTGACACTCCGTTATAATTAAGTTCCGTTATAACTATTATGCCACCACGGTAGCCCGGTACGGCTGAAAACATTTAAATAATTGTGTTATGTATAGGAACCGTAGCCTAGCGAACATAGGATGGAATATATAGAATGCCAATAATCTTATAAATCTTTAAGATTTTAAGGACCTGCTTGCTTATAATATAGGTAATTACTTACTTTTACTTTGTGTAAATCGCCTTCTTTCCATCTAATAAAGGTAAAATTTCGTTTTTTATCCTCCTTGGAAATATTTTCCCCTAATTTTAGAACCTAATAGGTCAACCCTTAGCCTATATAGGATGCATCTATTACGACAATAGGTACCTAAGAGTAGCGATTAGATTACTAAAGATACAAAATAGGCGGGTTATATACTGCTTGCCTTAGCGGGTAAGTTATCGCCAGTCTTTAGAGGTCTTTGGAGGCCTTTAGAGGTCTATAAAGGTCTTAGAGGCCTATTTATACATTAATTAGTAAAATCCTAAAAGAGGCGGTATATATGTGTTAGCAAGGTTAAACCATATAATGGTTTTTACTAAAGTAACAAGGAAGTGCGTGGATTTAAGTTAGGCTGCAAACGGTATAAAATGCGTAAAGGCAGGCCTAAATCTAAATTACTAGACGGCATAAACACAAGAAGACACTATTTGCCCTATAGGGGGGTTCCAGCCTTACCGTGGGTAGTAAAAGATTGGTAAAGGGTGGGACCAAGTGTGCTTATAGAATATAGAAGGCTAACCTATTGCAAACAGAGAAGCCTGGCTTGGCTAGCCACGAGTGTGATTACGTAGCATAGGGGGAGGTATGAATTGGCGCGCCACAATTATGCATAGAAATGTGAAAACGTTATATAATAGCCTTCGCTATGCTATTTGCGGAAGAAATAGTTCTTGCTAGCGGAGAGATATATTCTTCTTTAAATTAATCCCTAAAGCCTTAATCCCAGCGACTATATCCTCCCTATATATGTCCTTATTATACGCATCCCTATCTTTATCCCTGTTCTCTTCCATGCTATACCTTATATTGCGATTTCTATTATCCTGTATCTTATAGTTTATCTATTACAGGATTTCCTTTCTACTATTTATCTTCTTAACTGCACCTAAAAATATAAGAACTTTGCAATAATTCCTACGGTAAATAAATTCCCCAAAGACCGTTTTCTAGCCGTGGTATTGGTAATGGGCTAAAGTATAGCAAATAGCTATTATATTAAGAATCTGTAAAGCTATTAGGTTATATAAAAAATATTTTCCCCTAGCTTTTACCTTAATTTTCTTAAGTTTGTGACTATTATAGTAGGTAAATGGAGCCTAGTCCATATCCTAAGCGCGGATATAGGTATGTCCATCTCTCTAAAACCACGGGTCCTTTTAAGCCATCTCTATAGTAATACTAAGACTAGTTATTCTTGTAAGGTTACTTAGATATAAAGATAATTACAGGTAGATAATAGCTAGGAAAGTTTAGGTTAATAAGAGGATAGGAGTAGGTTTTTCTATAGGGCAAATATCTTCTTACCCCCAGCTATGCCAGACGCTTATAGAATGTGGGGACACTGTTAATATCGCGGGTAGTAAAGATCGGTAAAGGCTAAGAATAGTGCTTAAGGCGTAAGTTGGGGTTGCTAGACGGTAAGAAGACGCTATAAATAAATCTGCTAAAGTATATTCTATATACCTCTAAGTTCTTTGCTCCGCCGCTGGTTTTATAGGTGTATTAGCTGCATGCTATTTAAACGCCTATCTTGGAGCAGAGGTTGAAATTAAAAACTATTAAATATTAGGAAAGGGGATATATTTACAGAGGGTTACTAGGCGCGGGAAAGACCGGTTAATAGTTGCGTATAGTGTGCTATTTAGAGGTCTAATTGCAGCTATATATGAAATCTGGGCCGCTAAATATTATAAAGGGCAGGAAGGCACCGCAAATATATTTATATGGATAGGATGCCAGGCGTCTAATATATATAGCGGCCCGCACAGCGGCCATTATGTATGTTGATTATAGGATGCTATACGTGGCGGAGATTGTTTAAAGGTTATATAGCGTAGTAGTTCCTGTTAGAGTATGTATAGGGTTTGAAGTAGGCCGCCAAATATTATAGAGGATAAGAAGGGATGTTACAAGTATACCTATGGAAAATAAGGGTTAGTAGCTTATTGCAGGTAGAGAAATATAGGTTGCACAGTTACTTGCCTTTAGTGGTGTGTTTAAGGTATTAAAAACATTACCACTAAATCCTTGCTAATAAAAATGGTAAAGCCTAAGCGTTACTAGTGACGCTTACTTTAGTGTTAAATGTTTAAGGCTTGTTTAAAATGCTAAGCATTTTAATATCTATACGCGTTGGCGAATTAGCATGCCTAGCGCGTGAAATACAAATAGGCCAATAAAGCCTACCCCTCTAAACTGCCCTACTATTTAGACAATTTTACTTGCAGCGAGCTCGTAAAATTGGATACAGTAATGTAAAAAATAAGTAAGCACGAAACTCTAACGAAGGATTACTAGAATAGGATATATATAGTATCCGTAATTAACAAGTTGTATGTAGACCTTACACGATCTAGCCTAGAGGAGACAATATAGAAGATCTAGAAGACTACGCTAACTAAAACTATACCTGCTATCGCCTTAACGGACACCATGGAAAGTAATAAAGTATATAAGCTTATGAAAATAGTATGTTTAACATAGTTTACTTTAGTATAGTGACTCTAGCGGCTAATGCAAATAAGAAATTTAAGTTAAAGATACCAGAAATACTACTAAAGTTAGAAGTTGGAGCAGTTAATATAAACTCTTTGTATATGGGCCTAACAGTCTATTTTACGGGATGATGTATTTCAATGCATTATCTAAATGATTTAGTGGTATACATATTAGCTTTTAGCCCTTATAGGGACTCCTAGGTCCCACTTAGTTATGCTGTTCCGCATTTAGAGAGTGGGTGGGGTTATTACTAGGCTGGTTTACAATGGGTAGAATGGAACGGGAGTGGAGGTGGTATTAGTATAATAATTACAGTGCCAATTATTAGCTAAGCTTAAACTGCTAGTTCTGCTTAATAAGGGATATTATTGAACTATTATTGTACCGCGTTAAAAACCTAAAACCGGGGTGTATAATAATATAAGAGTTTTAGAAGAAATTTACTAACACTTATAAGCAGAACTTATAGTAACCGCACTATTAAGGGACTTATTATATACCCATTACGCGGCGCTATAGCTTATCTATTTGCTGTCGCTAATTGCTGGTAGCGTATTACCACTAATTTGGTCTCTATACACCTATTGCGCCTTGTTATAGCTTATCTGTTCGCTGTTACCAATTTCTAGTAGTGTATTACTGTTGATTTGGTCTCCATATATCTATTACGCCTTATTATAGCTTATCTGTTCGCTGTTTCTAATTGCCGGTGGCGTATTACTGTTAATTTGGTCTCTATATACCTATTACGCCTCATTATAGCTTATCTGTTTACTATTACCACTAATATCTATAGAACTAGAGCCGCTAGGGTTTCCATTTAAACATGCTATACTATTTATATTTAGGTATCTTTACGCAAGGTTGCCGCGGGTATTAAAAGGGGTGGGGAAATCTTGTAATAAGCGTTCTTAACTAAGGTGTGGTGTAAGGGATTTACCCGCCGGCTTAAAGGCTTAAGGATATTGTTTAATAAATCGCAGAGAAGATGTTCCATAGCCTATAATAAATTAGAGATACTGCTATTCGGAAGTATAACTCTACTCTTATATGTCTGCATACTATTTGTCAAGGCCATTATTAGTAGCTAAGGAGGGTGCGATATTGTTAGATCTGCGCGTTAGTAATTATACGCTAATATAGGATCCCTAGGTTTAGTAACTTCTACATAAAGGCGTTTATAAGGGGAGGAAATTCGCTTTTTCGGGCTTAGCTAGGGCGGGTTGGTGGTGCTAAGATGTATTAGTCTAAGAGAAAGCATCTAACTAGAATAAAGCTCTTAACACTATCCCATCCAAACTAAACATCTTTACGCAATTTTAAATATTATAAAATAAGACCGGTGCTGTAAAGCTATAAGAAAATCGTTAATATCAGGTAAATTTAATCTTTGGTAGGTGTTATAGGTAAAGGCTAAAAGAACTAATAGCCCTGCCCCTCTAAGCCTTTGTATAATATAAAGCTTGATTCTATGTCCAATAGCTAAAGCTACTTTAGTGACGTTATGACATCCTATACTTCTTGTAAATAATGTAATATGGCTGACTCCCTTTATAGAAGCGGCTTAACTTTTAATTAAACTTTTAATCCTTAACGTACCTGTGGACTTTAATTGCTATTTCTTAAAAGAATCCGCAAGCGTCCATTGGCTAAGAAGTTTTTGAAAAATAGCGTTATTTAATAAATTGCCGTTGGTAGTAATAAGATCCTTAATAAGGGGATATTTGTTTAACCACTTTAGTTCGCCAATAATGGCCTTTAGATCTTTCCCTATAAATGTATTAACGAATGTCTTAATCTTAGAGAGGTTTGCTAATAATATGTTAAATAGGTTCGCATATCTAGGTAAAAGGGGAGGTAGAGAAGCAACCTTATTCCCTAAAGAAGGCTAGACACTCCCTAGAGAAGGCTAGACAACATTATCCTTATTCCCTAGAAAAGGCTGGACATCCTTACTCTCTAAAGAAGGCTTAACGACATTCTCATTCCCTAGAGAAGGCTGGACACTCCCTAGAGAAGACTAGATAGCATTATCTTTATTCCCTAGAAAAGGCTGGACATCCTTACTCTTTAGAGAAGGCTGGATAACATCCTAATTCCCTAGAGAAGGCTAGACATCCTCACTCCCTAGAGGAGCGTGGAGCGAATTATAGTAGCCGCGTTTATTCTTTAAGAGAGGCGGTAAATGTTAAAAGGTGTTAATAGGAAGCTTCTGGAGCCTTTAAATAGTATATATAATATTAGGGAGATAAGGTTGAAGCTACTTATTAGAAGCATTACGGATAAGATCTAAAGCTGCTGTAATGCTAAAGTCTATAATAGTAGATTATAAGTTGCGTGATTTATATTAAGATAAAAGAGTAGTTAAGTGTAGTTCCCCTCTGCTTTTAATTCCCTAGCAGATTACTAGCGCCTCTAAAACTTAGAAGAGCCTTGCGCTAATTATATTACTTTAATCGAGTGTCGCGCACTTGATTAAAGTAATATAATTAGCATAAGGCCCTTATCGGAGCTGCGCTAATATAGTGGCGATTATTAACCTCGCTTTTACTTATAATGCGCAGTTAAAAATCGGATCTCTCTTTAGCTGAGATAGGAGGCGATACAAGTCGTAAACTTAATTAGGCGTGCGATATAAAATATTTAGTAATATAGCTTGTTCCGTTGCAGAAGGCCGTAAGCCTTGGTGTTATTAGAGGATTCCTTTTCTAACTAACGCGTAGAATGTATAATTTGTGACGATTTCTTCCTTAAGGAGCCAAAGAGTAAGACGCCTTAATAGATCTAAGGATGCTATCTGAAGGAAAGGACATGGAAATACCTAATATATAGAGTTAATTTCCGCCCTATTACGCTAGGGATGTATAATTGCCTTTATTACCCGCTTTGCTGGTTGCCTTAATGCGTCTTCTGTATATTCTATTCGTTACTACCCTACTTTACTATTTTTACCGCTCCTTTTAAACTATTTTCTAGTTTGTCCTATTTCCGCTAACTATTTACGGCCGCTCTTTACTCTTTAATATGGATGCTTATTTAACTATTGGCTTGCTTATTAAAGCCATAACTTGCTAAATTACGCCAACCATTAGTTTCTTAATGCGTTGTACTTAGCTACCTCTTATATCGATTATTGGCACTTTAACAGCCGCTTATAGTTGGGATCGAGATTCTAGATATAGTGCATTAATTACTAAGCTTTATTAATGACTAAGTACCCCGTGATCTGTTAAGCCGGATTTAGAAAAGGCGTCTCCTATTACTAGGATTAGTTGGTCTATAGAGAGCTTGCAAAGCTAGGAAACGGTATTTTTAAAGTTAGACAATTTTAAGCGTCCTAGCACTGGTTTATTGTCTAATTAAATTACTACGGGCCTAAATAACCAGCAAAGGGGTCCGGTAGATCCTATATATATGCACCAACAAGTCCCCTAAATAGTTGATGATATAATATTAAGTAAAATTCTTAGCACTTGCCTAGATGAGAGGACTGCGAAGTTACTCTTTTATAGCATAATTTAATTATTCCCTAAGTCTCTATAGGATTTCCTTAGTCTTCTTTATAGAAGAACTAGAGGGCGAAAATTATAGGATATTATCTATACATCTGCTTTCTTTAAGGTAATGTATAATCGCTCTGACGCATTACTAGTCTAAGTATGTTTAATATCTTCTATATGGTATTTATTCTAATTAAATTGCAGACTATAATCTAGGCGAATCTCCAAGACTTATAGGACTATATTAAAGAGAAAGGCGTATAGAATGCTCTTTTGTGGAAGCCACATTAACCTGTTAATATTATGGGCCTTTAATGGTAGTCATTTATATCTAGTTTGGAGTTGAGATTTTAGTATATAATTAAAATTGATCCTCTAGTCTTTGAATAAATCCGCTTATACTATAATGTGAATTTACGTGTATGCGTCTGAAATTCTTGAAATTGCAGTGCTTGTGTATTAAGGGGGAGTCGTGCTAGTGGCGTTATTGCATTTATTAGCCGCCTAGTGCTCTATTAAATGGATATGTTCCGTTAAATGTTTTTCTAGTTGCTGCTAACGCTCCTACTACACCTCTTGCAGTTTTGATACAAGATGCACTTTAATTAATTACTCCGGTAATACAATCCATTACTATTATTTTTAATATTAACGAAATCTATTAATCTAGATAACGAAGTTTACTTTGCGGATATTCCTAATAAGTTAAAAGCAACCGGTCCAGTGTCTAGCGAGGGTTTTACCTATAATAGTTAATCTAGAGCTACCAGCGCCGATTATCCGCTTAATATTAATTAACTTAGCTCTCTGAAAACTACCTAGACTATTAGTTTATACTATTAACCTCTCCCTAGTAAGACTCTATTAATACTTTATAAAGTGTAACCTAACTAGCCCTTATATAAACAACGAGCCCTTGGCATCCGTATATAAGTCTTAGTTATTTAAGTAACAATTTAAGTTAATAAATATGACTTTTGAGGATGGTGATGGTTGGGTTAGTATTTTGTCTAAGCTTAATAGACTAATATTAGGTTGTAAGCAGAAATATTATAGCCTTTTTCTTAATGCTGGAGCAAGTGGTAAATGGACAAATAAAGAGAAAGCTATTATATACTTTTTAAGGCAGGACAGGTTTCTGTTTATAAATATTGCCAGATAGGTGCCGTATTTGCTAGCTTAAATTTCGGAGATATACCTAATCCTATACGTTTTATACCTTATCCTACTAAGGCTATATGTTACTTATATTTGCTAGGTTGAATAATATATAGGATCTCTTACAACCCTATAACCCGGATATAGAGTTTTGGCGTATATTGCCAGTTAGTTTCTTTTCTTAGATGCAACTTCTAATAGCTTTGCTGATATTTTTAAAGATTTTTGTTGTAAATAAAGCCTTATAGGAGCCCTAGTCTTAAAAATGGACACCCTATAAAGATTGAATTCTTATAGAGCTAGGTTACTAGGTATCACTTGCAGTTTTATTATAGGATAATGTTGCAAAAGCCCTATTAGGGAGAACACTGGGTGTATGTTAGTGCTATTATAGCTATATCCTTCGCGTTAAAGAGCTGGTATGGATAGTTGAGGAAGTGAATCTCCTTATAGAATTGCGTAATAAGAAATTTCTATTATAGAAAGTTATTGAGGGATATTTTCTAAATAGGCACTATTGATTGATTAAGGAATTCTATGAAAATAGCGAGCTAGGTAGTTGGGCGTAGTGTCCTCTAAATATATAGCTAGGATCTTAACGGATTTAGTGGCTGTGGCTTTGGTCCTATAAGCTAGGAGGTCGTAGAAGCTGGGGGCTTATAGGAGCTGGGGGATCCTACGAGCTAGGTAATTGTATAAGTAGAGTAGTCTAACCTAGCGCCCTCTAATTAATGCCTAGCGTGTAAATAGGGTATTAATAGGTTTAATAACTTCGGCTTTGATTATATAAGCTAGATGCTTATAGGAGCTAGGCAATCCTATAAGCTAGGTAATTGTGCGAGCATAGTACTTGTGGGAGCTGGGCAATCCTATAAGCTAGGTAATTATGTGAGCTGGGCAATTATACGAACTAGGTAATCATGTAAGCTAGATATTTGTGGGAGCTGGCCGATCCCACAAGCTAGGTGATTGTGTGAGCTAGGTAACCGTGCGAGTATAGTGCTTATGGGAGCTGGGTAATCCTGCGAGCTAGGTAATTATGCGAGCTGGGCGATTGTATGAACTAGGTAATTATGCAAGCTAGGTAATCGTATAAACTAGGTAATTGTGCGAGCTGGGCGATTATATAAGTAGAGTGATTGTATAAGCAGAGTAATTGTGTGAGTAGGGTAATCTAACCTAGCGCCCTCTATTAATGCCTAGTATGTGAATGGGAAGCAAATGTTAGGAAAATACTAGAACTATAAAAAAAAGAAATACATAAGTCCTAGATCTAGAAATATTGAAGAAGTTCCTATATGAAGACCCCTTATACACACTTGGAGAAGTTCCCATGTAAATAGCCCTATAAGTATAGCTATAAGTCTAAGCCCCCTTATATAACCCAACTACCCCTTCCCACTATACTGGAATAGATGAATAACCGCTGTGTACCATAAGTAGAGAAATGATTTAAATAAAAAGAAAACACTATAAAAAAACATGTTTATATCCTTAAGATATAAATCTATAAGTACTGTAGTCTTAAATATGACTAATAGTTGCTAATATGGTATGCGTCTTAGGTCTATAAGAAATTCAAAAAATCCTAGGTTGTTAGCATATACTTACTTACTTATTTATCGCTTTTAAGGTAGAAAATAAATTTATTTAAGTGAAAGCATAGATTATTGCAAATGCTTTATAGCTCGCTATAAGTTAAGCGGGTAGAGACTCTGGTGGGAATAGTGAAATATTGTTTTATTCCGCAATAGGCTAAATAAAGAGAGGCTAAAGTTTTAACCCTTTTACTAGCTTTTATTAGAACTCTTTTTTGTATTTTTATCCTTTACTTATAGATTTAAGACTATAAAGTTAAGGCTACCGTATTTAACCGTTGCCTATATGGCCTTGTCGCTTAATACCTCTCTATTACTGTCTGCCCCTATTTCTTGATCTTTAGTGCTAAAACTATTTTCTCTGTTATATAATGTCTCTGCGTCCTATTTTTAATCCTTATTGCTAAAGTTACTTTCTAAACTAGCTAACGCCTCTATGTTGCCGTTATCTCTAAAGTCGGTTTCTCTATCTATAAACGTCCACTTACTAGCTAATAATTTAGGGACGCTGCGCTTGTAGGTACTTAGGGTTACGGATACCACTTAAGGAGAAATTGTGGTTGATGTTATTAGGATATAGAATAAGCCTGTGGACCTCTAAGTACTAGCTGCTTAGCGCTTTAAATAAAAGATCTCCCCTAACGCAAGGCAGATTAACAGGAGTTAATTACCGCCCGTATAAGGCGGAGCGCTTATAAAGGGCTTAGCCAGAATACTAATTAAACCACCCTGGAGGCACTAATAGCTCCTTTACTATAGATGGGGGGTTAATATACGAGATTAACTGGCTAGGATAAGTCTACTTCTTAGGCAGTGTCTTGCCCCGGGAAGGATAGGCGTTGGAAGTAGATTATATAATGCTATTCCTACTAAGAGAGGCGTTATTAGGGGTTATTGTTAACTTCTAGTTCTAGTTTATAACTTTATGCAAACGCCTCTGAACCCTATTAAGGTATGCGGCGTTTGTTGGGAATTGTTAGCTGTTTAAATTTAGCAATAGTTTAGCTAATGGCTACCCCTAATAATGCCTTACTTAATGCTTTACTTGTGGATCACTTTAGGCGCCTATAGTCTTGGGTACAGATGATATGTAAGCTAAGAGTAATTATAGCCACTAAATATTGTACCACAGACACCACATAAAGTGGAAAAGGGTGGCTAGTGTACTTTGCCTTTCCCTTCTGCCTTCTATCCTAACTCTGCCCTGGGAGAGAAATGGAATATAAACGTTGTGCTCCTAGTTTTTATATGCTATTAATTTAATTTACTTTTAAATTTGACCTCCTTGACTATATATCCCTTACCATCCTTATAAGAATACTAGATATTATATATGTTACCTTAACTAAGCTTAGATACGTTGCTAATATAACCTATAGGTCCTTAATTGGTACTTATAAAAATATTACAATATGCTATTACCCCGAAGATAATATACCTGTTTGTTAACTTGTTGGAAACCTTAAATTATTCTAGAATCGTATTGATAATAAAGATATAGCATCTGCTAGTAGGGAAAAGAAATAATTGCAGCTTTTTAACCCTATGTAGAAACAGATGCCTTGTACGCCTGTTTAAATACCTAATAGGGTTAACTCTTATAAAATTAATAATAATACGGAGGGTGATATATAAGAAGATATGGAAATGTACGCTAATTACCTTAAAAGCCTAGAAGGCTGTAGTGAAACTAAGATAGTCTTACCTAAGCCAATAGAGAGCTATGGCGAGGCTAAAATAGACTTACCTTAACTAAAAGAGGTTTATATTAAAGGTTTGCCGGTGCCTTTAGGTATGTTTATAAAATACCTATATTTATTTAGCAATACTAATAAGTAAGTAGGGAATAGCTTAGCTAATCTTACTACGTTTCTTGGAGTTGCATCTCCCCTATTTAAAGTATTAACGATTTCTAATGCTATGATTTTGTGTAGATAACTAAAGTATCTTATCTTGTGGCTGCCTTCTTGTTTTATAATAAAGGACTTAAGATATCTCTGAAGCCCTAGTTATAAATTATTTGTATCTATGTTTGGCCCTATTATAGTAATATGCTGGTATTCTACCTGGATTTTAGCCGTGGATATACTACCAAACAGACTTGTATTATACTATGCTAAGAATCCCCGTCTCTTTTGCTATTATACTGAGATATACAAACTACTTGAAGATGTTATAATAGAGATAGCTAAGAGGAGCAAACCGTATAAGTAAGGAGATCAACTAGAAAAGGCATTAGAGGATTTATTAGAAGAGATATTAAGGAGAAGGGTATATAAGAGAAAGGTGGATTCTACTATAGATAGAGATCCTAAGAGGTTTAAGGTATAAGAAATTTCTTATAAGGAAGATTTTTGTAATATTCTTGTCTTTTAGCATTAAGAATTAAGGCGTTAATTAGGATTTCCTTAGCTTAGTGTTTTATTTCTATCTAGTTGCTTCTATGTTAAGAATATCTCGTTGTTGTTTGCGTGTATAGACAAGTTTTTATATATTAGATTGAAGTTAAGAGTTCTCCACCTTTATATACTTGGCAGCGATGAGTTAGCTATCCTATAACTTATTTGGTCCTCTATAAAGAAAGGTTGCCACTATTTATACACCCCCTAAATAATATACGTATACCCCCTAATTAATACGCATATACCCCCTACCTTATTTAGTTTAGATGCTTCCTTACTAAGTTAGAACATTATGTGCGTTTAACTTATTTGCGCCTACATCGCGAAAATCAAAGTGCGCGTCTACTTAAATGTACTATGGTTCTTAACCTACCTCTATTAAAGCTATGCGACTCTTAGAAGCTTGCGCTTAATAATATCTATAAGTTTACCAAAGGGTAGGGCTATATAGTGTTAGTTTTCCGGTTAAAAATTGATAAGTAGGTGCCACTAACTGTGCGAAAACTCCCCTTGGGTGTGGGCGCGGGTGTGGGCGCGGGGGAGGTAGCTTATAGAGGTAGCAGCACCTAAATTAGTTTATGTGACGCCTTATAAAGCACTACGTAATCTAATTAATCGCTTCTTTGGCATGTTCTAAATCTAATTTAGACTCTACTACTTGTACTATAACTGAAATTAAGACTTGATTGTGGTGTTGTGGTTATAAAAGTTACGTGCCGCGCACTTTAATTTTCGCGATATAGGCGTAAATAAGTTAAACGCACGTGATGTTCTAACTTAGTAAAAAAGCGTCTAAACTTAGTAAGGAAGTATCTAAACTAAATAAGGTAGGGGGTGTACGTGTATCTAGTGCGCAATTAATATTATAGCCCTAGTTGTGCAAGCTAGGTGATTGTGTAAGCTAGGTTAGAGGCTAGTGGTTTGGCCTAGCACCTATTTATGCCTAGTACGCAATTGGTAAGAATTAAATGTTAGGAAAATACTAGAACTAGAAAAAAAAGAAATATATAAGTCCTAGATCTAGAAACATTGAAGAAGCTCCTATATAAAGACCCCTATAAACTTTGCAACGACTTAAAGAAACTTTTTTTTTTAAGAGAAGATAAGAAAGCAATATTCTAGCCAGCCTGGACGGCTTAATAGATATGAGAAGATTAGCCTAGGGTTTGCTAGAAAGCTATATACACAGTTTATAAAAATCCTATTTAGCTCCAGGTAATGGAAACTGGTTAACACTAGCGGAGGAGTAAGATAGTAATTAGAGGCTTAAACTAAGTAGAATAGAGAGGATCTAAAACTTGTTTTAGATAAAACCAGCTAGTAACTGCAATAATAGTATAGATTGCTATGATAAGAACGCCTTTAAGCCAGTCTATTTCAGCGTTAGTTAGAGTGGATTACCTATATAGAAAGGAAAACTTACTAGATTTGCTATTTTGGATAAAATAGTTTACTAGGAGTATAGTAATAAACAAAACAGCGATTAGAAAGGTATTAAAATTAAGCATTATATAATCCTGGCCTATAATCCAACCAAGTATAATAATAAAGGGGAGAACTAGAAGAGTAATTTATATGCTAGATCTAATAGCAACATTAATTACTAGACTTATTTTATCCTTATAGGCTACTATGACCGCTGTTATGTGCTCGGCAGCGTTCTTAATAATTAGGAGTAGGATAAGACTAATAAAAGTGGTGGAGATAGTGCCGCTTGCCGTAAAATCACTAATGCTGTTAACTATAAACTCGGAATAGAAGGCAACTAACGTAGTAGAGAATTTAAGGGTTATAATTGCACCCTAGATTGTTAATTTGGGCTCCTTAATCTTGTTATTTTCCTTTTCTGCGTTTAAATCCTGTATAGGCTGTTCTTGGTTTACTCTGCCTCTAGATATAGCCGCTGCTCTAGCTTAGGAGGATTTGCGCTTAGGAGCCCTTTGGCCTGGAGTATTATACATTTTGGTATGTGACTTTAATTGAAATATAAGGTAGCAAACGTATATAATTAGGAGGATAATGGCTGTTCTATGGGAAAGCTCCCGATTAAGTGTAGAGCTATTAGGGCTTGTGGCTACGTGGGTTAGTATCTATTATAGGTCTAAAGCCGTTATTAAACTTACTTAATAGCATAGAGTGGAAGGCAGTTGGAATAATTAGACTGCTAATGTACAGAGCTAGAAGACTAGCTGTAGTATTTACTACTATTCTATTAAAATGTTGTTCCTTCTAGTTAATACCTCTAAAGAAGAAGCATATGCTAAGGATAAGGAGTAAGTTTGAAAGCATACTATTAATTAAGGAAGTTTTAACAATGGTAATCTGGCCCTTAGTTAGGGCTAATATAGAGATAATTAATTTAACAGCGTTTCTGCGCCAAATGTTAGATAATATTAGGACAAATAAGAAGCGGAGATATATACCTAAAAGTTGCGTTTAAAAGACCACCTAATGTATTACCGGCGCGGCGTGTAATCTCTTTAGTAGCGTAACTAATCATTATAGTAAGTGGGATGATGGCAATAAAGTTAACAATAAATATAGTGATGCTATTAATATAAAGGTAATTAACTATAAAGCTGATAGGAACAGCAAGAAGAAGTATGTTTATTTATAAACTAAATAAGACGGCACAAACCTGATCCTTAGTAGGTATCTTATAATTTAAAGCTACCCTTAGCCTTTCCTCCTTAATTGTTAGCTCAAGATATAAGGATCTTTATAGGCCTATACCAGCCTCTTTGTTGGGTTGTTTAGCTTAATAGGCTTTTAAGAGTGTTGCTAGATCTAAATATGCCATTATAAGCATGGGTTTTAATTATTCCTAGAAAGAGCATAATAGAGAAGGGCGATTTTATAGTCTAGAGGGTACCTATATATGGTAAAGACTGAGAAGTCTAATAGTACTTAGGCTAACACCAACGCCTTAAATCTATAATGGTGCGTTTAGCTTTTTTTTTTAGTTAACTTCACAAGTGAGGATTTAAAGCAAATTCCAGAATAGTTATTATAGAGGAGAGAAGGATTAGCGTTAATGACTAGATAGAATAGCTAGTAAAAAAGGAAAAGATGGAGTGTTCTAATAGACAAATAATAAGTGAAAAGTAAACTGACTACTTATAGAAATGAGGACGCAGTAGAATGTATAAATAAGGGTATAAGTCTGTGTGCCTCTAAGTACCAGCTGCTCAGTGTTTTAAATATAAGTCCTTCCTTAACGCAAGGCAGATTAATAGAAGTTGTTATGCCGCCCGTACAAGGCGAAGCGCTTGTAAAGGGCTTAGCTAGAATACTAATTAAACTACCCTATAACGCACTAACAGCTCCTTTGCCATAGATGGGGAGTAAATATACGAGATTAACTGGCTAAGATAAGTCTACTACTTAAGCAGTGTCCTGCTCCGTAAAGGGTGGGCATTAGGAGTGGATCATATAATACTATTTCTGCTAGGTAAGGCGTTATTAGGGGGTTATTGTTGGCTTCTAGTTCTAGTTTATAACTTTATATAAAAGCCTCTAAACCCTATACTGTTGGGGCTATCTAAAAGCTAAGTTGCCTATTTACCTTATCTTAACCTTGGGCCAGGCTCGTTAGCTGTTAAGGCGATAGAAAGTTATATTAAGGCGCGTAATAGGGCTTAAGTGAAGCCACGCAATTGGATAGGCATTACTATATAAAGCAACGCTTAACCGGCTGCCTCCATATCGCCGTCTTAGAATGATTGGAAGAAAGGGGTTAATACTAGCCCTTATTATTTAATGTAACCCTCCTATAGAGGCATAGCAAAGTGAGGTGTGGATAAGGAAGGATTATACTTCTGTTATAGCCGTATTATAGCGTATTTGTGATACTGTGCTAGTATCCCTAAGTTAGTAAATCGGCTTAACTTTTAAGGCATAGTTAAAGTGGAGCCCACTATTAGCTCTCCCATTAGCTAAGCGGTAGAGAGGAGTAGGATATAAAAGGCCTCTATATCCTTTAACTAGACCTATATTAAGTATAGTATCCTTTAAGGAAATCCCTCCTTACTTTCTTATAAAGACACTTAAACTATTAGCTGCCTTATATCTTTAACAATAAGCGACTTGGACGCCATAATAGAGGATACTATATTGTATTAGATCGAGGTGCGCTCTAAATATTAAATCCTTTACGGGATACCGCTGATGGAGCTAGAATATACCGCTTGCTTCCAATCCTAAGGGCTCTAATAAGGCCGTTAATATAGTAGGGCGGGTATACAATAGCTGTTTCCCTGTAGTTTTATCCGTTTGCTAGCTTACTAATATAAGTAGGATATCCAGTTAGCACTAGAATGTAAGAGTGATTTAAAGAACAATAAGGCCGATGTAAAAGGAACTATAAGGAAATACTTACCCCGCACTAATGAGATAAAGAAGTTGTCTTAATATAGTCCGCTTAGTAACTCCTTCTAATAAAGCTTATTAACTCCCAGCTTACTCTATTAGGGGCAATAGAGAGACTAGGTAGCTTAGTTAATTAACTTAGCTGTAGGCTTAGCCAACTTAATAGAAAAGTTAGCAGCCTTGAAAAAACCGACTGCTACATTATAAGGCATTTAGGGAAGGTTAATAATCGGATTAATAACCTAAGAAGTGACTGGGAAGAAATAAGAGATATTAATAAGTGGCTTTAAAACAAAATCCATACTTTTAAGAGAGGTAGTGATAAAACTTTAGATTATAGAGATAAATGGGTTATAAAGGCTAGAAACAAGATTACGGCATCTAAAAAAAGGGCACGCTTAGCCTAAAGATAGAGAAGTCTGCAGAATTAAGGAGGAAATTTGTTGGCTTAATTAGTACGCTCTTTAGTTATTATATCGTTTGCTTGTTAAAGGAAATTTGTATATTAGATTTAAGCTAGAACTAGCCCTGCCCTTTATAGCGAGTGTTTGCCGCTTTTGTATACTTAATTAGTAATAAGTTAGTAGATTTAACTAAGTTTAGTGTTTAAAGCGAGTAGAACCACGTTCCCTTATTATATATTTAAGTTTGGTTGCTCTCTGCTCTTTACTAGTAGAGAATAGAATTTGTCCTTAAAATAGAACGTTTCCTTTAAAAGCAGTTAGTAGTTCTATAGCAATAGAGGGAAGAGGGCCTACTAGGTCTTGTGGATTTAGAGGCTATAGGGGTTAATCTATAGACGTATAGGTATAAAATCGACTGTTGCGCTGTATTAGGATATCCCTTTGCACGCTAGTTTACGTCCTATATTTTCTAGCTAATTAGACTGTATATCTTAGCACAGTATTCCTCCTTATTAATAAGGATTGTAGGACGCTAGCGTGCAAAGGGATAGGGTAACTAGGGTGCGGGGTAACTCTAAATTTTATATTAATAAGGTGGTAATGTTGAGAATAAATATAGGATATATCCTTTGATATTAGCTTAAGTTGCTAATAACGGGATTTTGTTTTAAGAACTAGATCTAATTTTAAAGGCTATATTCTAATTCTAGAGACCGTGTCCTGATTCTATTTTTAGAAAATAGGCTAGTTAGCTAGTACTGAGCTAAAAGATCCTAATTTGGGTTTTAGGAGATAGGCTAATTAACTGTTATAAAAAGGGCGCGATCCTAAAAACTGGATCTAGTTTTAAGAACTGGATCCTGATTTTGGGAACTAGGTTAATTAACTGCTATAAAAAGGGGTTAACCATATCTATAATTGGCATATTAGGTTTAGCTCGTTTTAGGACTAGCTGTGTAATTGTTTATAGGCGCTTATAGGATTAACCCTATAATTAACCCCCGCTGTATTAGAACCTTATGTGTCGCGGAACAAACTAAAACAGATAAGTATATTAGTTATAGACCGGAAAATGTTGTATTTTGGGTTATTATGGCTTAGCATTTAACTAAGCCCTGCTTAGCCTTAGTCTAACCCATGCTAGATTGGCTTAACTTTTCTATAGCTAATCTTTAATCCTCCCTGCACCTCGCTTCCCTCCTTATACTTTTCTTCCTCGTTATTTTCTTATTGCAAGACGCTACTGACGTGTCCTTAACCTCCCTAAACTTATTCACTTCTCTACTATTATACTATCCGTTATATCCGAGCCTCCTTAATCTCTCCTCCTTGCCTACCTACCTACCTGTTATGTCGGCCCTTCTAACATAGCTCTTAGCGCGTTTACCCACAATAGCAAATCTCTCTAGATTAGAGATAATTAAAACGAAACCTATTAGGGAAGGACTAAATGACTTTTATAATTTATTTAACTTAACTTGTTAGAATCTAGGCATCTCTAGCTCTTTAGACTTGTTGCACCAGATAGGTAATAAAGGTAATTATTAACTAGTCTACTATAGGTCCCGTCTAATATATATAGGGCTTAAGAATCTTGTTGTTAACCTTATTTTAGCATTACAAAACCTTCTCGCTGCTTAACTACTCCTGTCTAGCGCTGGCCGCGGTACTCTTTGTAGTAACCTTCTCTAACTTCTCCCTTTGGTTAATTCTAATGACTTTAATATTAAATAGTTCACCCCTCTTCTGAAAATAGTTCTTAATTGCAAATTAGATGAGGACGTTTGGAGCAATACTATTGCTACTGTAATAGAGTCCACGCCTTCTTTTTAATTGCTGCTATTCCATATTTAACAAACCCTATATCTGTGTAATATAAGCAGCTTTACTAACTCGTCTAAATATAGGAAATACGTGGATTATATTCTAAAGGAGGAGCTGGGCCCTCTTTATATGGGGATTCCTAGCTTGTATAAAGCATTCTTTAGGGGAGTGGAAGGTCTTAAAGAGGTAAGCGTTGCCGTTTTTAAGAAATGCAAGGAAGGGGACAATCCACTATATACTAAGGGCGGCTGGTGTGACTGGCCTAAAAGCGCAAAGTAAGATAATATTCTAGAGTGGTTTAATAACCTAATTAAATTATTTTTGGGCTTTGTAGAGGAGCACGGGTCCGCCCTAAAGATATAATAAACGCTTGTTACACACACTAAGCAGCCCTTATAAGGGTCTATAGCAAAGCGAAAGCTAGATATTGGTTTTGTGGATAATTTAATAGCTAGCAAAAGCTCTTAATGCTATTAATTGTATATACTTGTGCTAGAAGAGCTAAAGAGTAATCTAAACACTAATATAGCCTTACAGGCATGGTTTGATTTGGGAAAATATATAAGAGAAGTCTTTTCTGCTTAGGACACTTGTCGCTTTGTTCTAGGCTTTACCCTCTATGGATTTATTATGCGGTTATAGGAGTATAACCAGGTAGGAGGCATCATATTATTACCATTTAATATTAATAAAGATGGACTACAATTTACCTTGGCGATATTGGGATTTCTCTAGATAAATAAGGAGCAGCTTGGGTTCGACCCTACTATTCTAATATTGGACGGTAAGCGATATATTAAGGTCGTGCGTAATAATTAAACTAAGTGTCTTATTTTTAAAGAACCCATAAAGCGGGCACGCTGTATTGCTAGTTAAGTGACTACTTGCTAGAAAGCACACCATAAGGGGGACACCTTTAAGATACCCCTTATTATTAAAGACTCGTAGCAGTACCTATAGCGTAAGGAAGAAGGTAAACTACTACGTAAGGTAACGGAGAAAGAAGTGGTTAATATAGCTAGGTACTATTACTACAAGACAGTTTATATGGGCGGTAAAGAAGATGACATTTATAATAATATCTATAAGGGGCTGGATATTATAAGAGCGACAAACTATAAGCTAGAAGACTTAATAATGCCTTTAAGACCAGCTAGAGTGAAAATTAGTATAAGGAAAGGTAGAAGTTCTAGTAAAAAGAGGTCGTTTAGCTATACTAACGCCCTATTACTGCCTAGTAAGCGCACATGTTCGGGCTCTCTGCCTAAAGGTGGAAGGCGCCTTATAACCCTAAATTAAGTGCATTAACGCGTTATTACTAGGGACTACGGAAAGCCTCTTTATAAGGCAAGCTCTTAGGCTGCAATGCTTGCTATACTAGAGGGTGGCATTAAAGGATACAAGTCTTTATATACGCGGGCCGGAATTATCTAATATAACATTTTAATAGGCAACCTTATAATAAATAAGGAAGATGATAATCCTTCTTAGCCGGTATTTTTAATTGACTTCGATCTTGCGATTAAGGAGCAGCGGGAAGGGCCTTTAGGAGTATAGGGTAAGACCGGCATAAGAGTGTTTATAGTAATTGGAGTGCTTCTAGGCGAGATATATTTAGCTTGGCATAATTTTAAGTCGTTCTTTTGGGTGCTATTCTGGATATGCATTCACTATAATGGACCTAATAGGAAAGGTAACGTTGTTAATAGGTTTAATAAGTGGAATTCTATAGATATGGAAGAGCTAGCTAAGATAAAGAAAGGAGAAGTGGATAACAAAGGGGATTTTCTTAAGGGTGTAGGTAATAACTTTTTACTATACTATTAGCCACTGATCCCTTGGGTTAATAGATTGCGGAAGGTAGTATTTCTAGGCGGTAGGAGGCGAAAGGGAAATAATAAAAAACTTCCTTCTTAAATAAAGGAGGTGCTTTAGGAAGTAAGGAAGGATCTAAAGGTGCTAGTAGAGTAGATAGAATAATACTTTATTACTCTTCTACCGCATGAGTGAAGTTTTGCGGAGATTTAGGCGGCTAAGGCTAGGTAATAGCCTTGGTTAAAACGTATGTGAAATAGTATAGGGCGAGTTGCCTGGGCTAAATAAACCTAGGAAAGAATAATATTTTATTTTCCTGTGTTCTTCTACCGCACGGGTTAAAGTTTTGCGGGGATTTAGGCGGCTAAGGCTAGGTAGCAGCCTTAGTTAAAACGCATATAAAATAGCGTAGGGCGAGTTGCCTGGGCTAAATAAACCTAGAAAAGCAGATAACCTAATCTTCCGCTAGGCCCCTATACCCCACTATCCCATACGGGCTTTAAATTTCTATAAAATACATAACCTACTCTCTAGCCTATTAGAAGCCGCCTTGTGCTGTCTAAATAGAGGCGTAGGAGAATTAATCCCTTACTCTAGCTAATCCCCTACTTAAATAAGTCCCCTACTTAAACTAATCCCTTACTTAAACAAATCCCCTGCGGAAGCTAATGCCTATGTGTTTTACCGCCCTATGGGAACCAATCCCCTACTCCTAATAATCCCCTATGGGATCCGATCCCCTACTCTAATAAATCCCCTACAAGATCTACTCCCCTATGAGATCTACTCCCCTGTGGCAATAAATCCCCTATGGTAATAAATCCCCTGCGCTAATGAATCCCCTGCGGGTGCTAATGCCTATGTATTCTACCGCCCTATAGGAACTAATCCCCTGCGGCTTATATTCCCGTACAGCTTTTGCTCCCCTATGGGAGCCAATAGCCACGTTTTTCTCTCCCGTATAGGAACCAATGCCCTGCGGCTTCCGTTCTCCTGTTCCTAGATTTATAGATACTATTAGCTACGTCTTCCACTCCCCTATAGAACAAATCCCCTATAAATTCCGTTTTTGTATATAGTAACCGTATCTTCTACTGCCTTGTAAGAACTATACCCTATAGCTCCTACTTCTGTACGGCTTTTATTCCCTTATAGGAACTAATGGCGATTTCTTCTACTTCTCTATGGAAACTAATCTCCTACAGCTTATGGTTCTTTGTGGGGATTAATACCCGCTTTCTTTATCGCCTTATAGCTTTTAATTCCTTACGGGAACTAATGCTTATATCTTTTACTCCCCTATGGGAACTAATGCCCTGTAGCTTCTGTTCTCCTGTTCCTAGATCTATGAGCAATTTGCCTGCGCTATAGCCTACTATATAGGCCTTGTTGTTATAGGAGCAAATAAGTATATAGGCTTATATCTTTATGGGAATAGAAGCTGTCTGCAATTATAATTTTAAGAAAGTAATAAATACTAATGCCACTAGCTATAAGATCTATAAAACGTATTTGCTGATACTATATATATAAGCGAATCTATGTATATAAGTTTAAATTCTTAACTGATCTAGTGCCTTTAAAGTCACTTTTAAAATTTTGGTTTAACGTAAGAGCTATTTTTAAATGCTTATATATAAGTTTCTCCCCCTTGCTTTTAGCTAAGCTGTAATTAATCCGTATAGTGTTCTTGATCTAATATAGTACGTTAGCACTAGCTTTAAAACTCTTACTTAAATATTGCCTTACCTGTCTTCCGTTTAATTGATGGTCTAAAAGCCGCTCTATATCTTTTTTAGAGATATTGGTAGCAGTATTGGCTTGCTTTAGGAAGGTCTTCTATACCTACTCTCTTGCCGGTCTCTTTAGCTCGTTATATCTAAGTATAAGGTGTATTCTGCTCTATATAGCTGCATTAAATACGGTAATCCTGTTTGTTATAAGAAATATAATGCCTTGGAAATACTCTATCTGTTATAGGAAGACGGATACTAGGCTATTATGTTGGATATTATTTAAAGTTCTTTCTGTAAGAAAGATATCGGCCTTGTCTAGAAGAAGGATAGCACTCTAGCGGTAAACGTTCTTAATTATTAGAGCCAGATTTTGTTCTAAATGGGCTAGATCTATATTAAGGTCTCCTATATAAGCCTTCTTATGGTCAGACTGGTATATAAATACACTTATAAAGGGGAATAAACTATATAGAGGGGTCTCCTCTAAGATTCGGCAAGTGCTTTAGCTGTTAATGTCTTTCCTACCCTAGGTGGGCCACTAAAATAGTTAGCCTTTGAAACAGCTAATGCCTTGCTAGAAAACTTACTGTAGTAAGAAAACTAGGCCTTTCCCCTTCCCTTTGATTATATTATTAAACTTTAATTTCCCGGACCTAGACTAGTAGCTCTCTATAAGTCCTTAAAGTACTATTTTCTTGTCCTCCTTAATTGCGAGTGACTTAAATGCTAAGGCATTCCATTTAATGTCCTTAATGTTGGCGACGGCAAATTTACCTATTAGTGCTTGTATTAGTACATATAATTCGCTGGCTTTAGAAAAAGAGTGTAGAAAGCCTAACCCTATTTTTTGTCTGCTAAACTAAAGGCCAGGGCTGTTGGTGGATAGATTAGGTACTTATTATCTTCTATCTCCTTAGGAACTAAACCCTGATTCTTTATGTCGCCTTACTAATTGGTCCCTTGATTAATTACGTTTATTCCGTATATATCTATAGCGATTAGCTCCTTGCCATAGTTAGGATTTTGATAATAAAATGCTATCGCGTCCACCATAATGCGGCCGCTTGTAGAAAACCTTAACGGGCTATCTTTAGTCTAGAAAAACGCGATCCCTTTATATTTATGGTGGTTAATGTCTTTTAAAGACACGAACTTCTGGCCATTGCTAATAAGATCCTGCTTTATCTCGGCTTGTCTCTTATAACGCTCTAGCGGAAATACCTTAAGAGACGTAATTTTTATAGTTAAACGGAATTCCGGAATAGAGAGGGTGGTTTTTACCTCGCTAAACGCCTTCCTATTATAACCGAAATAGTGACAGTTAAGTTCAAAGCTCTTTTCGCTAAAAAGTAAGGTTTTAAAGTTGCCTAAATTATATATAAGGCATCTTGGTTGATCTAAGCCTTCGCAAATTATAAGGACGTGCGTATTTGGTTTAAATAAGGCCTAAAAGAGATTGAAATTAATTTCGCCATAGTCCAGAAGCGGCAGGAGACTATTAGTTATAGGTGTGAAATAGTCTTTAAGGAATCTTAGCAACCCCTAAAGGTGCTTAGCGCTGATTAAGTTGGAAGAAAGACTCTCCTAGTGTATTTTTAACTGGGGTAGGAAATTAAAGATAAGGTTTATAGGAATCTAGAAGTTAAATTAGAATAAGCTACATCTCTAAAAAGGCCTACTTACTATAGGCTTATCTTCCTAAAGGGAGATGGCTTATACGCCGTTTAGTACCACCTATAAGGCGTCTCTTACTTCTCCTAAATTTATGTCTAGGTATATACTGCAGTCTTTCTTATCCTTTTCTAGCTTAAAAGTTAGCATCTAAGTTAATATGTTTAAAGGCACCTAAGAGACAAACCAAATTTCTTCTAAAGGATATAAATATACTAATTATATATATTACGCTTACTTAACATATCCGGCGAAGTCTCTATAGTCTTGTACTGGCAGCTTTATTTGTCCTAGCTGTAGTAAACGCTATATTAGCGTATTTCTAAGTATGTTTTAGGGATTTCGTAAGCATATATCTTATTTAACACCTTAACTTTAATCTTGGAACCTCTGGCTTTGGGTATCTCTTTAACCCCTAAACTTATAGGAGGAGGTAGAGGAGGTAGAGGAGGTTAGACCGCCTAGAGTATCTTTAATATAGTTATAAGTGTTTAAGAGAGAAAAAGCTGCGCTAGTTGCTTATAATGCAGATGTGTTTGGCTTAGGCTACTAGGGGGTATATTTATGCTATTACAAGGCAGTAAAGGCGCTGGCGTAATGGGCTTGGATGCGACTAGCATTATTACTCTATAAAGCTTTAGTAACGTAATACTAATCTAAAGTGCGAAGTTGGAGTGAGGAGCTAAATGTAGATAGTATCGTTTCTTTAAAAGATTCGCCTTTTTTTATACCTAGCGATGTAGCTATGCTATGAATATTTACTGTACCCCTCTAGCTATATGGCCTTCCCTTATTAATCCTAGGAGACGCTAGATATATATTAACATTGTTTTAACGCGGTAAAAGGCTCCACTTGGTATAGTTATAGGGAGGGGGGCTGCCTATTAAGATATTATTAATGGTTTGGATGCAAAATCCTAGTAGTAAGCATTAGAGTGAATGCTAAATAATACTGATATTCTTATAGCGTGGTGGAGACTAAGCCCAGTAATAGGCTTAAGGTACGCTCCTACTATAGCTATGGAAATAGAGTAAGGCCGTATATAGTGGGATCTTAGTTCTGGTCTTAGTTAATATATAGAAGCCAGATGGACGTCTCTGATTAATAGAAGGCAAGGGTGGTGTAGAAGAATTCCTTTAGTAGGCGCTCCAGAAGGGTGCAGATCTTATAAAAGTGGCTATATAACCCTGGTTGCAAGTTTTTAAAGTTGCTACCTAATAAATTAGCCTTGTATATCCTAGGCTTGGTACTAAGTTGGCCTGTACTTTTAAACTATGTAAGCCCTTAAGCCCTTAAGCCCTTAATCTATCTTATAAAGATTATAAGCACCTTTTGGAATTCTTAACCCCTTGAAGTTTTTAGGCCTATTATGTTGTTAATAATATCTACTATTATGTCTTATTTAGAATCTCTTGTCTAAAAAGCCGAGTTAATAGCAGAAAGTATCTATAATATTAAAGCCTGCTAATCCAAGGAACAGTATTGTAGTCTTAAAGCCTTAAACAGTAGGCTTTAAGAGGCTGCAGTAAAAGTTACAGAATGAATTAAACGCCTAGAGGAAGGACATGCAGAGCAAATTTATAAGGAAAGTGGGAAATTCCTATTATAAGCCGACGTAACTAGGAAAAGCATAATCGAAAATAAACAACTTAGGAGCATAATAGCGTTTAGGAAAAATATTGCGTTAATATTTAAAGGCCTAAAAGACTCTGCCCTTAATCCTAGATGGATCACCTTAAGGAATAAGTAGACGCGTATAAGATGTGAGCTTATTTAGGAGTTAAATCCTAACGGGTTAATTTCTTAGGTAGCAGCCTTCACACCTTCTATTTAGACAGCAGGCTGTATGCAGAATTATATTTTCAACTACCTTATTGAGGAGGTAGAGCCTAATAAAGTAAAGGTATGGCCTCTAAAGATAGGAGAGATCCTATGCATCTTTTAAGTTAAAGAATCATTTGTATAATCTTAAGAATACTATACATTTCTTAAAGGTTAGGTGGATTTATAGTAAGTATTAGTAAGAAGTTAATTATTTGCTAGCTTTTAATAGTTAATTAAGCCTAGAAGCTATTTTAATGCAACTAAGGAAATGAAAACGCATTAAAGAAGATACTTAATAGGCTGAGTAGTTAGCGCTAGGTATGTTAAGCCTTACTACTATATTATAGAAAAAAACTAATGGTTAATATTTAAGCCTATAGCCCAGATACAGGCGCAATACTTATAGGAAGGTGTAAGCAATAATTTTTTATTATACATAAGGTATTACTAAGAATATTTACTATAGAAATTAAATATAGATATTTAGAAGCACTAATTAGTTAAATGTTACTCTTAGGCAACCTTATATTTAATGCAATCCAGAGTAGCTATTAATAGAAATGGGAATGTAATCTAGGAGGAAGATTGATAATAGATTGTATAAATATGTTGGCGCCTAAGGACCGGAGCCAAGACATATCCATTACTTTGATAGTTGGTGGTGAGAAGGGAATAGAACTGGTTAAGAAATTCAACTTAAGATAGGTGTGAACTTTATAGTAGCTCCTATTACGCGATCTTTATATCTAGTAGGAACGACCTTTTCCCTATCTTTAGAGTTGTCTTTGTATTCCCAGTACGGTGGGGAGCTTATATCTTTTTTAGGATTATAGATCTGAATTAACTCGCCTCTCTCTGTTATCTTTCTGGCATTATCCACTCCCTTAAAGAGTTTGCCGTCTATATATTCCTCCTCCCCTTTAAGTGCTTTAGCTCCAGCCTAAATATAGCTATAAATTAGCGTTAAAGGGATATAAAGTGTTTTAAATAAATATATATACCTCCCGGTATATAATTGAAGATTTATGATAGTGTGTTGTGTGTTAAGGGCAGACTAACTAGATATTAATAGAATTCCCCTAGGCCAAATATATTCTTTAAAGCTAAGGAAGGCGAGCTTTAAATTTCGAAATTGAGCGAGGATCTTAAAAGTTAAGATAAGGGGTATGGGCAAAGTAAGCATGCCAAGGAGTTGGCTAGGGGAAGGAAGGCTATAATTCGCGTAAAGACTTATGGCCTGTTAGCTAAGGATAGGATGGCTTAGTTAATATTCACCTTAATAACTGCAAGAATGTAACTTCTGAGTGGCTTTAAATAAAGCAGACAAGAAGCGCGAAAAGTGGTAGATTGTAAGCTTAAATATAGAGCAACTTTGTGGAACTGCCTCGCGAGCTATTAGCAAAGAAGAGTTAAAGGAAGGCTATAAGGGAATATATATGTTGCTAAAGTTAATAAGTATATAGCTACTCAGCCCGTTGGTGCCCGACGGGAAGTTTATATAAAAGAACTGCTAGGCTATGGCCGGATTTGCCTTACCTAGCCCTACTATTAAAAACTTTTTAGTATAAACCGTTACGTGCATAACGAGGCCACCAGCTAGGCAGGAAAACAGGTAAGGCGTCCGCTATAACGCGCATTTTAGCTTGCATTGGCCGTAGTTTAGGGGATTAGAGTTACCAGATATATATAGCCTCTTAGCTAATCTTTAGGGATTGGGTTCTCGTGGCTTGTTCTTATTTATAGGGCAAATTAATTAAAAACTAAGTCCCTGTAACTATTTTATACGCCTTTATATTGTATACGCGAGTTAATTTAATTATTAATGCGCAACTTCGTGTTTGGACTACTGCTTGGTAAGGTTATATTACGTAACTTAAGGTGGCTGGTTAAGTTAGAAAATATAGTTTTAGCCTTGCATCCTCTAGAGTCTATAGTGTTGTAAGTGGATATAAGTGGCTCTTGCTTACCGCCCTCGAAAAAGTAATACTCTTGTGGGCCTTTTTATGCAGCTCTTATGTAATAGGAAATGCGCTATAAATAGAATAAGCTAGAAGTGGAACCTAAAGCTAGAAAGAGATCTCTAAGCTAAAAGAAGAGCACTATAATTATTGCCGTCTCTTCTACCTGGTAGGCTGGCCCCCTTTCTTCTGCACAGCAGGCCAGGCCTTTAATTTTGAATAGTAATGCGCCTATAGTAATCTAAGACTTCTTTTTAGAAAGCGGTTTTTAATCTGTTCCTATAAAAGATTATATCCCTCCTTTAATTTAATAAGTAGCGCGTTTTCCTCTTTAGTAAATTTTATTCTGGACTTTGGCCCTTAGGGCTTTGGCCCCTAGGGCTGCTTAACTAGGTTAAAAGGTAAAGGAAATTGTTGAGGAAGAATATCTAGTGTATATAACCCGTCTTTTTGGCGCCTAAAAGCTGCTTAGATTAAAATTTCTTCCAAATTAGTATTTAAGGCGGCTCCTGGTATTGCTTTATTAGAGTTAGAGCCAGAGGCGGGGCTTAGTAGCGGTTTTTAGGTACGGAGGTGATTATATATAGGGGATGCAACCCACTTACGATAATTGCTAGTAAGCGTAGTGCTTTGGTTGGATACATACGTAGATAAAATTAAAGGGGAATAGTAAGACTGCTAGAGATAATGCTTTGTAGTACACTTTGTCTTTAATTAACTAGTAATGGGGGTTGGTAATTCTTGTCGCCCTATATACCCGTGGGCCTTATTACCCTTATTGCTATCGCTGCTGTTACCGTCCCTAGAGTTGTTATTATCTATATCGTCACTATTATTGCTTCTGTTGCTGTAGTTCTCGGCCTTGCCTTTGTCTATAACGTTCTTACCGTCCTTATTATCGCTTTCTTTAGCTAAGCCGTTTACAAGATCGTCTAGAATATAATTATAATTATTATTAGTCCCATCTTCTGGTGGTCCAGTATTATGAGGAGATATATAGTGCTGGGGGGAGGAGCTGGTGGGCCGTATAGAGACCACTCGCTCCTTAATACCGTTACCATTGTTAAGGCTAAGGGTAGAAGAGCCGGAAGGCGTAGTCCTCCAGGAAGTAGGTGACCTTTATTACTTCCTAGGTTATACACTCCTGGGTTATACACTCTTGCCGCTCTTACTAACAGAAGTATTAGAGATATAATTAATGCTATCTAGTTAATTGAGCTGATTGGACCTCTACTTCTTTAACTTCTTGGCTCCTAAAGACTTTTAACTAGCAGCTACTAATGTCCTAAGCTTCTACCTGAACTGCGGAGCAGTTCTAATACGACGCCCCTTAGCTAAATTATCCGTTTGATTGCCATCTAGCGTTAAGGGTGTAGTACGATTATGTGTAGGTGCGTATACCTCCTCTTCTAGCGCTTCTAATAAAGGCAGCTCCTTATTGTTTTTATTATCCTTATTACTGCCGTTATTCCCGTTATCTACTAATTGTTAGACAAGGCTATTATAGATTAAAGGGGGAAACATATACCCAATTTATAAGGCATTAGTCGGTTATTAGCTTTACTAGCTTTGTTAGCTTTATTGGCTTTGTTATAAGCGTTACTAGCTTTGTCGCCCTTAGCTTCCGAGTCCAGATCGGCTATATTATCTTTAATAACTATTGGATTTGCTACTAGTCGTTAAAACTACATATTTAGAACTACTGGGGAAAGAGGGAGAGTGGTAGGGTAATTATTAGGATAATTACCTTAACTACTTTCTCTAGCGACTTAACTGTTATTTCTATCCCTATAGAAATCTTCCTTGTTGTCCTTGTTATCCTTGTTATTCTTATAATACTTATTATAAGCTTTCTTGTAATTATATATAGGGTCTATAGGCGCTTTATTAGACGGAATCTCTAAATTAAGGCCCTAAGTGGAATAATATACTATTAAGTGCCCAAGCTTCTAATGCTTCTTGGCTTTTTAGGGGGAAAAGAGGTACTCCTCTATTTCTTTTTTTAAGTTTGCTGCTCGCGTTCTTCTTAGGGGCTGTAATTGCATGGTGCTGAAATGAAGCTATTAATCTTCTAGGGGGACTAGTATAGAAATTGTTCTTATTAAGAGAAATTTTGTAAGGGATATGAAATGAAGATTAAGATAATGCCAACGTTGTTATTATTAAAGTTGCCATTGCTTTATGACTTTTAAAAGCTTTGGGGGGGGATTAAAGGTCTTTTTAAGTGCACGTTGGTTCTCTTTTCGCCGCTAGCTCTTACCTATTACCCCTTGCCCTTTGCCCCTTGCCCCTTACCTGGGTTTCTTATTGAATTAAAGTATCTAATACGTGCGCCTCTGGTATAGACTGGGGTTAATTACCGTTTATAGAGTATAAAGGTTTATAAGGGCTTAAATTTTAGTGCCTAATTAATACCCTTAGCAAATTGTAATTAAACCGTATCTACCTGTCTGAGCTAGCATGTTTAGCTTTAACATAGCTATTGTATCTAGCCCCTTATTGGGAGGTTGGTGGCTTAAATCCTCTACCCTTATTTCTTAGTAAAGGGTAGTACTAACGTATCTATTTACTTCCTGACAATGGCGATCTAGCTAATCTTCTGCGCCGCTTGTATTAATAGGATGTGAAGCCCTGCTTATATGTGCGCGTTGCGAGCTATCTGTAACGGAAGGAGGCAGTGTCCTTATTAGTGGTGGGTGGGGCTCTCTAATGCTAATAGCCTAGTAACGGATACGCCTGCCGATTGTACGGTAATTGTGTGCAGATGTATAAATGCGCTAGGTAAAGAACTGCATAGGGTGCTGTATAGGTGCTGTATAATGCTCGCCCTCCTGATGTGGCTGGCTGGTGTTAGAGATTTCTTTGTAGTTGTGCCGTGGTGCCGCTAATCTATTATACGCCTAAAAGCTGCAACCTTCTAATTTTAATCTAGGTGGTTCCTACTATAGCCCTATAGCTTAGAAGGCCGGATTGTTAATCCTTTACCGCTTTGCCGCTAAGTAGTTAGGCAGAGCTAACAGCCCCTTAGCCCTAAACCAGCAGATTAAATAGCATCTCCAAAATATCCATGGCAATGCAACTATACTGCTAGGTAGAAATACATGGCCACCTAGGCGACGCTCTATGCAATATCTATTTAAATGATGCCTAACACAGCCCCATATAGGGTGGTTGCTTAAATCGGTAATATCCAGCTGCTTTTCCGCTGGGTAGCCTAGTAGGCATACTAGTTATAATGCAGGTAGCTTCAGCTATTGGTAAACGCTAAAGCGGGCCGTCTAACCAACAGCATATCCCAGGTAAGAAAATAGCGCATAGGTTAGCTAAAATGAGTGCGACGTAAGCTCGCTTAAGCCCTTAAGGGGGGTGATGCGGTACGCCTGTCCCTCCCTACCTTAGAAGGAGATATGTGGCAGAGTTAAATAAAACAACGGTGCTAATGTGGCTGGTAACTGCGGAACTCCCCTAACCCCCTTCCTATAGGATGGTTGCGGACCAGCATTATCTGGAAGGCGAAAGGAGAGAGGGTATGTATAAGAGAGATAACAGAATTGTAAGGATATAGGTGCGCTTAGTGGAGGCGGCGCTAAAAGAGCTTAATAAAAATTAAAGCCATTGGCTCTAGAGGCGGGAATTAGAAGAGGAGGCTAAGACCGTCTATGCATTACCGTAGAATGGAAACTCGCCCATTGGAAAGGCCGTAGTTAACTGTATTAATTGTTAGTCTAAGACACGGGGGAATAAAGCAATAAGCGGGCTGAACTTGCATACACATTAGCGCTAGGGGGACGGCAGAAATGCCTTAATGCGACTATACCAGGGACTAGCAGCAAGAAGAGGAGGAGGCGCAGCGTTGGGAGAAAGGAAAGATGGAGGATAAGAGGAAAAGCAGCGAGAGAAATGGCCTTTTATAGTTAAGGTCGAGGGGCGGTCTTGGCTTGGCTGGGGTTAATAAGCAAGGGCGCCTTGCCCGTAAAGGAAGCCTCTATTTCCTAATACAGTTTCCCGCGCAACAAAATAACTATTAGTATAGTTATAACGGTTCCTAACAAATTTCGTCTATATATAGTTTTAATATTCTAAAATATTTAAATAGGTATTTGGTAGAATTTTAAAGTTCTAACCCATATATTAATTAGGCAGGCAGTAAGCCTAATTAGGAAGGCGGTGCCCTACTATTATAACTATACTAACTGTTATAACCCTATTACCTATGTTATATATAATATAATTATAAACTAATAAATATTTTTTATAACTTATTATAGCTATAGTAAAGTATATTAAAATATAAAATAATAATATTATAGCTTTTATTTTAATTTAAAATTTAAAATTTAAGATTTATTAAATACTAGTACAATCCATTTAAATATATAATTAATAAAGTTAATAAATATAAAAAAAACTTATTTATATAATAGTTATATAAAAAATATATTAATGTATTTAATAAGCGAGTCGGCTATGCAAGCGAGTCGGCCACTGTAAGGGATATTATTGCGGACACCTTGGGTTGCCTTCAGGACAACCTCCGGACGCCCCTCGGATGGTCGCCGGTCACGTGCCGGAGGCACGTGCCCGTAGTATATAGTCTCCACGATACCAGAGGCCTTACCTCCTTAAGGATTCGTCTCTCTTACTAATTTATCCTGTTCCACGATCGTGTCCTTATAGCCCCCTGTCTACAAAGTCCCCTTATATTTAAATCCTTTCTACTCCATCCGGAAGGGTAACTGGCTTTAAGGACCAGATTGTTTATTTATATCTTTTATTTATATCCACCATCCTCCCTTAAAATCTCATAACAACCTAAATGGAAACTCCACAAATACCTTATAAACAGCCGTCGCGCTAAGGCAGGAAGGTCCCTCTAACAGCAAGAGATTGTGACAATATAAACCTCTAGGCAAGACGGCCGAACGAGCCCTAACACCTAGATGCACTAAGAGCTCAAAGACTCTCGCATACCTACGGTTACTGGCAACGCTAAGAAAAACGCAGACATCCTCTATAATGGTCGCAACACTACTAGAAAGCAGCCGGAACCCCTCTAGCCCTATTTAGGCCAATTAGAAGATTAAGCGCTAGATATAACCCCAAAATCTTCCCCTAAACCAGAAATGCTAGAGGAATATACTAACGCGCTTAATTAGGGACCCAACCGGAACCCTCCTAGAAGACCACCGGCCCATAATTAGTATAGTAGCGGCGTATAGACTGCTTATAAGCTAAGCGGGCCTACCCTTTTAGGCAATCTAACCTAACTACTAACTTAAGACTTAAGCCTCGCAGGGAAACCTATATTAGCTACTAGTACCAACACTACCTTTATAGCCGAAGCTTCCCTAGGCCTAAGGTCGGAAAGTTAAGAGCCCTATACTAATTTTCTTTAAGGAGGATATTGGGAAGCTGCCATAAGGCTCTTAGAAGCTATGCGGGAAGGAGCTACTAATAAATATATTAAAAACCTCTAGGGGCAGGTCTAGATCTAGTAGAGCTTAATCTAAGCTAGATAAAATCTTTTACAACCTAGCTAAGGCTAAGGGCCTTTTAGGGGATACCCAGTACCTATCTAAGGAGGTATAGAAGACTTAGAGAGGTATCTACGCAGTAAATGGAAAAAGGATATAGACTAACTAGCTAAGGCCTCTGGTAGTTTAGAACTCCGCCAGAGACCTAATACCCAACAGTTAGACGATTAGGTTTGTAAAATAAATAACTTCTTTAAGATACTAATAATATAAGATAATACCAAAGAGCGTACCTATTAGATTATTAGCAAGATTAAAGATTAATCCCTAAACTAGATCGCACTAAATTAGCTTAATAAAGAGCAAATTACTATATAGCCGTAGCTACAAACCTTCCTAAAGAAGTGGACTCAAGATCCGTATATTGTATAATACAATCACGTAGAACTATTCTAGAATAGGACATAGCTTGACCGCTATAATTTCCACCAGTTTATAAACTTTATAGAAACTTGTGCTTAACTAATAGATCCAGAGCCCTTTAAAAACAAGGACGGTAGTATTTATAAAAAGGAGAAAATTGGATTTATCTAGGCTAGAATTAAGCCAGCAATTTATAACGAAATAAAGCGCGTGGGAGCCCTATTGCGGATTACTATATATACGGATTTCAAACAAGCGGTTCTAAACACTAAGGATGTGGTAAAAAACCAGACCTCTTCTAGTAAGAAGCGAGGGGGTAACTAGAAACGTGGGCATTCTAGTAATAATATAGGGCAGACCCAAACTTCAAAGAAGCCGTTCTTAAAGAGAAATCCAGAAGGGTTAAAATTAGGGACCTTAAGCAATAGGAAAGACTCCTAGGGCCAACCTGACACCCATTTGGCACCCTTATAGGAACACTCTAAAAGTTAAAAGAAAACTTCTTTAGAGGTAAACCTAATTGGAAAAACAAGCAGGGCGATAACCGCACTAATAATCTAAAAAAAGAAAAGCCCTAGTTATAGACCTCTCCCAGCTATAACTAGGGCAAGATATAGAAGGAGAGACTCTCCATATTACTATTAAGCTGGAAATGGTACTCCTTACGGGCAAGGTACGTTAGTTTCAAGCACTATATAATAGTGGCGCCGAAATTAATCTTATACAATATAATTTGGTAAAAGAGCATAAGCTTATCCTATTGCTAAAGTAGCGGAAACCTATTACAGGGTTCCTAGATAAGCATTAGATTAAACTACATAGTGCCTATAAGCTTATAGTGTTAGTGGCTAATATATATAACCACACCAAGGTGGTTGGCCTACAACCCTTCTAGGCAGCTAACTTTATAGGCTATAACCTTATTCTTAGATATCCTTAGCTTATAGAAGCAGATTTTAAGATACGCTTTAAAACAGGAGCCTTTAAATAGTAGAACGATAAAGAATTAGAAGGGCGTATTTTACTAATAAGCTTAAAAGACATCCTAGAAGATATAGCTCTAGGAGAAATAGTATACACCCTATACCTAAAGGAGTATCGGATCCAACCCCTATTCTATAGCAAGATAGGTATAGAGCCTAGCATAGGCAATAACCCTTCTATAATGGATACCCTACGGGGAACTGCCAGACAGGTCACAGAGACTATAGGGAGGCGGCAATTTTAAAGATCCTATAAGATACTTCCATCGCCATAGGTTACTCTAGCTTAAGCAATACACAGAGAGTATACTATAATACCTTAAACACTGTGTTAAAGAGTTCCCTACCCTCTACTAGCTACTATATAAAACTATCTAACGTATAGTAGCAACCATGTACAAACAGCTACTACAGCGCGCGATGCTGCCTATAAGCGTCCTAAGGGACCTCTGGGACCTACCTAATAATAACGCGGAGGATAAACGCAACCCTAATTTATTAAATATCCCAGCAGGCCTAAGGGACTTACTAAGGGTATTTTCGGGCAGGTAAGTAAAAGTCCTTTAGCGGAACTTAGAATATAATCATATAATTAATCTAGAAGAAGGTAAATAACCGCCGAACCTTCCTATCTATAACCTCTCTTGTAAAGAGCTTAGGATCCTATGGGAGTACCTTAACGGCTTACTAGAAAAGGGATAGATACAGCCTAGTAAGTCACCAGTAGGCGCGCTAATCCTCTTTATCCCAAAACCAAATAGGACTATAAGGCTATATATAGACTATTACGGTCTTAATAAGATTATAATTAAGAACCGTTACCTACTACCACTAGTTAGTAAAATGCTGGACCAACTATCTAGGGCGAAGATCTTTACGAAGCTGGACCTATAAGACGCCTATTATAGGCTCCGTATTAAAGAAGGGGATAAGTAGAAGACCGCTTTCAAAACCTAATACAGCCACTTTAAGTATATGGTAATGCCTTTTAGGCTAGCCAATGTGCCTACAACATTTCAATTATATATTTATAAAGCCTTAGGGGGACTAGTTAACCGCATATATATTATCTACCTAGATAACATTCTAATCTACTTAGAAGATAAGAATTAGTACAAGCAACACGTCCGCGAAGTGCTAGAACGCTTAGATAATTAGGGCCTCTACACTAAGGCATTAAAGTATATCTTTAACACTAAGCAGGTCAAGTTCCTAGGTTACATTGTAATGCCTATAGGTATAGTTATGGACCTAGTATAAGTATAAACAATTTAAGAGTGGCCAGAGCTAGAGAGCTATTAGGATATTTAAGTGTTCCTAGGCTTTGCCAATTTCTATAGGCGCTTTATCTATAACTACTCAGACGTTGCCTAATACCTATTTAACCATGTTGCTAAAGCTTCCTAAGACCTGGCCTAAGGAGCAAAAAGCTTAAAGGCGGGAAAGAAGAAAACTAAAAAGGGACCAACTAAATAGTATAAACTATGGACATAGCCCAGAAAGGTCTAGGAAGCCTTTTAGGAACTACACACAAAGTTTATAGAAGCTCCACTATTACAGCATTTTAACCCAGATTAGCCACTAATAATGGTCACTAATATATTAAATTTTGCCCTTGCTAGTATCCTACTGTAACCTAATAGGCATCTGGATGCTACCCAGCTCTACTAGAGACCGGTAGTATTCTATAGTAGAAAATTTCAGGGATCTAAAGTTAGGTATTATACCCATAACAAGGAACTGCTTACTATAGTTAACTGCTTTAAACAGTGGTAATACTACCTTAAGCACGCGAGCTATACCACTTATATACTCTCAGATCATTATAATCTACGCTACTTTATAACTACGAAGGAGCTTACACCTTAATAAGCTAGATAGGCAGAGGAGCTTACGCAATTTAACTTTAAGATTAAATATAAGCTAGGGGAAAATAACCCTACTAACAGACCATTACAACGGCCAGACTATACTAAAGGCTTTAAAATAGGAGAAGGAAAACAGATAATAGATATCTTACTCCCTATATTATAGAACAAGCTCTGGGTATAGGATGCTTAAGTACCCACAGCTCCACATACTAAGTCTTAGGCAATGTAAACCCTATTAGTCTCCACTAACGTTCCAGCTAGTACCCAGTCCGTTGCCAATAAGGGTCTGAAAATACCTAAATAGGATATCCCTAACACAAGTTCGGAACCTAGTAATACACCACCCTTAATTACTAAGCTATCCCCTTAAACTAAAAGTAAAGCTATAGAGCAATTGGAACCCAGAGCCCTATAATAACTAAAGGACTTTAACCTTGTAGCGGCCTTCCTAACGCACGCGCACTAAGAAGTTGTAAGATCTATAGTACCATCTAGTCTCATACTTAAAGCAGTATAAGGCGAAACAGCTTTTACCTAGGAACCATCTAAATGGTTAACAGATCTTATCCGTAAGGTACAACGGAGGGACGCCTCCTATACCATCTTTAATGCGGAAGTAGACCGGAAACGTAATAGAAAGGAAGCTAAAAGGCGCTAAAATTGGGAACTGGACCCAATGGGCCTACTATATAGAAATGGTAAGGTTTAGGTGCTATAAGAAGCAAATCTACAACAGAAGATCCTTATAAGGAATTACAATAATCCTCTAGGCGGCTACTATAGTTAAATTAAGACAGTAAAATTACTTTAACGCAAATACTACTAGCTAAAGCTTAAGCAAGAAGCAAAGGAGTACATTAGCTACTATAAGAAGTGTTAAGTATATAAAATCCGAAGGTACAAGCTATGGGGTTTACTTAAATTAGTTCCCCCTGCCAGTAAGCTATAGTAATATTACGCTATAGACTTCATTACGGATCTCCCGCCCTTAAAAGATGGGCAAGGATAAACATACAATTTAGTCCTAGTACTTATTAATAGGTTTTTAAAGTACGTCTAATACCTTCCTATTAATAAGATAATTAATATATAAGCGCTTACAAACCTAATTAAGGAGAAATTCTTTCTTAAAGTAAATTAACCACACTCTATTATTACTAATAGGGGCAGCGTCTTTATAAGCCAGTACTAGTCAGATCTATGCTTTTATTTAAAGATAGACCACTATTATAGTACGGCTTTCCACCCATAGATAGATGGGTAAATAGAACGCTAGAACTAGGAACTAGAGTTATATCTACAAATGTATTTAAACTACTAGTAAGATAATTAGTGCGAGCTACTTCTATATGCGAAGTACGCTTATAACTCAAAACAATATACATTGCATTAGTTTGCACTAATTTAGATTGCCTATAGCGTCCGACTATTAGGATTTAATGGTATACCCAATAATTACTAGCTAAGGCCATATAATTAATTATGGGATCCTACCAGGAAGTCCAAGGACATCTATAGGAGAGTATAAGAATACCTTAAGGAATAGAAGGAGCAATAGAAGCATATAAAGCAGAGCCTATAAGATGCGCAAGAGCAGTAGAGACTTTAGTATAACTATAAACACCAGGACAAGCATTTCGGCGTAGGTGATAAGGTTCTATTATGTTTAACAAATATTAAGACCCGTTGACTATTAAAGAAGCTTAATATAAGATACCTAGGTCCCTTCCAAATTAAGAAACAAATTAGTAAGCTAGCCTACTATCTCTAGCTACCCCTATCCATAGCCCGTATGCATCTAATATTTTTATATAAATCTACTAGAGCCATAGCATATACTACTACTAGAAAAGAACTTCCGTTTAGGCCCAATTAAACACCCCAAAGTGGTAGGTGAGCGGTATGAGGTTAAAGCTATACTATATTATAAGTCTATTAAGAACAAGCTTTAATATAAAGTTAAATGGCTAGGCTAGCCCACTAAGGACTCTATATAGGAACCAGAGGATCACCTTAATTATTGTAAAGATATTCTAAAAGAATATTAAGACTAAGGTCCACAATCTATAAATTATAGAAAGCGCTCTAATACTACGGTGTTATTACAACCTATAAAGAAAGCTCACGGTAGGCTAAGAGAGGCCCTAAAGAGTAAATAGGTCAAATTGGATATAGAACGGATAAGCTCCGGAAACTATAAGGATTAATTAGGGCTACGGTCTAAGGCAGGATAGGTCCTCAGCCTTTTTATATACATGGCATAGAATTAATAGGGTATTTTACTAGAATTGCATTCCCATTTATTAGTCTATATTAGGAACAGTGTTCCTATACCTTCCTAAATACTTTATAAGGCCTTCCTAATTGCTACTATATACAAGAATCAATCCTAAATACTTAAATTAAAAGCCACTATACCTTATCCCTAGGTGTAGGATCAGTATCTATTAGCCCACTAAGTAATAGCTAATGGGAATAAGATCCAGATCCAGATCCCTTAGTAGGAGTATAGGCAGGCATAAAAACGGGGGCAGGCTAATAAGGTGTAGATAGAGCAGAGATCCTTAAACGCTTAATACTAATATTAGGCCCAAACTAGTACCAACAAAGTTCTTAAGGCGTAAGCTTATAGTTAATAAAGATACGCTCAAGCCTAGAATAAACAGAGACGTTAGCTAGCTAGTAAAGACCAGAACCACTAAGACCTTGCTATGGCAATTGTTAGTTACCTATCCGCTAGGTACCCAAAGGGTAACCTACCTAATACCATATTATATTGTACTCTTTCGAAACTTAACGCATATGCGTGAACTCCTTCTTATAGTAAACGGCGACCTTCTTTTCATTACCCCCATCCCTTACCCTATCCTTAGTATACCAACCTTGCTCCCTTATTAGGCGTTACTGGCTAGCTTACTAGGAATTATAGGCGGTATAGATAGCTGTGGCATAGTCTTAAATTCAACCCAGATATTTAGCGTTAGCGCTAGAATAAGAGAGAGCCCGGGCGATGTAGTAGTCAAGGATATTAAAGGATTGTCGCCACTTAGGCCTAGGCTATATTAAAGCCTAAAGTTAGCAATAGAAACCTATTAAGGATAGGAAAGCTTACCTTAATGTAACTACCGCTCTTGGTACGCATACATTAATTACAAGGACTAAAGGTGTTAGACCTTACGTAGTAGGTCTTATTATAAGCATCCAGAATCTTCTTATTAGACTTTTGGTCTTTTAAGGACGTGCATGCAAAGTTATTTAGGCAGGACCAGCACCAGTTATAGGTTAGCAGAGGTTGGGGTTCTATATACAGCAGTAGGGCTAGAATACGCTATAGAATTAGATTAGAAGAGCAGTTAGCAGAAGAATAAAGAGGCATATTAAATTAATAATGGAAAAAAAAAAATCTTAATAATATATTAAAGATACGTCCAAATATGGACAAAGGGCAATAATAGGAAGTAAGGTGTTAAAGCAAAGGAGCAGCTTAATAAGCAAGGTGTCTCTATACTTCACCTCCCAATACCCTTCCGGTAAATAGCCGCAACCTTGCCAATATAACTCTATTACAATAGCGCAATTCAGAAGGAAGGAAACACGTGTATAAGCCATTTAGTTATCACTTCCTTACAAAAACTAATTACGCGGCCGGGGAAGGCAATTAAGACGTCAATTACAGACGTATATAGGTAAAATTATACCTAAATAATACTATAGTATTAAAGAATAACGTTATAGACGTTCTTAACAAATTGTATAATAGCTAGAGGCGCTATTACGAAGTGTCCCTTCTATTTGCTAGGCAGTAGAGCTACGCCAAATATATAGCACAGAACCAATAAGAAAGGATTATAGATTAATATCTTAAAGGTTAAAGACAACAGCAAGCCAAGGCTCTATACGTTAAATCCTATACTAAAAGGTCCTATGGAACCATATTAGGAACACTAAATTACCTATAATACTCGCGATTAATTACAGACCGGTATAAAGGCTTAGAAGTAGAGTTACATAAAAATCCTTAGGTTAGCTTAGGTAGTCACCAGCACGTTTCTGGTAGGCTTCTAAGGGGTCTCCTAGTAATCCTCGCGTCTTTTCTCTAGTTATATTTTTCCTTATTAAGGTTTTCAGGAGTTTAAAGCAGGGGTTAGATAGATAGATAATATATAGCGGCTTACTAATATCTCTTCAAACCCCTTCTGGGACGAGCCCTCATAATCTCCCTACTACAAGGTAATGGCAATTGGGGGCCAACCGCAAGAAGGGGGGGGCAATGTAAGGGATATTATTGCGGACACCTTAGGTTGCCTTTAGGACAACCTCCAGACGCCCCTCGGATGGTCGCCGGTTACGTACCGGAGGCACGTGCCCGTAGTATATAGTCTCCACGATCCTAGAGGCCTTACCTCCTTAAGGATTCGTCTGTCTTACCAATCTATCCTGTTCCACAATCGTGTCCTTATAGCCCCCTGTCTACAAAGTCCCCTCACAGCCACCTTAAAACTCACCAAAATTAGAAAAATCGCATTTTATATCTCAACAACCACTGCATAATAATTAATGCAAATTTAATAGCGGCCTATTTATGTAATAACTAACCTATATTAGAAGTATTGGAAATCTTACATAAGCGGAAGTAGGTTAAATAGAAAAAGTAAGGCATTTCCGCCCCCACTTTTCTATTTAACCTACTTCCGCTTATATAAGATTTCCAATACTTCTAATATAGGTTAGTTATTACATAAATAGGCCGCTATTAAATTTGCATTAATTATTATTTAGTGGTTGTTAAGATGTAAAATGCGATTTTTCCAATTTTTGGTGAATTTTAAGGTGGCCAACTCGCTTGCATAGCCAACTCGCTTGTCAAGTACGTTATATAGCTATATAATACATCTATTAATTTTATTATTAATAATTTAAGTTTAGATTAAAAAGGTACTTTTTTAACCTTATTTTTGGCATAAAATTTTTATTATATTTTAGATTTTTATTATATAAAATTGTAATTATGGTATTTAATAAGCCATATTTAAATTTTGATAAAGTTATATTAAAAGGTTATTAAGTTATAGGTAGTAGAAAAAGGTGTATTTAGGTAGATTTTGGTAAGGAAAACCGTGCACGAGGTGGTACCGTGCATAAGCCGGCCTAGAGTTTCAGACTTGCGGAGGATAGGGCCGGATAGGCCTCTTGGATAATAGACCTATTAGCTAATAGTATCCGGAGACCATCTGGATAGTCTCCGGATAGTCTTGGCAAAATCCCCTTAATATACTTACACTTATAATGCACCCCCAATATTAAATAAATAAATATTCTATTAATATAGATTTATAGAGCTTACGAAGCGCTTTAAAATGGTACCACTTTTATCTAAATATCTTAAGGATAAGTAATATTACATAGATGTAAAGCTTATAAGAGCTCTGCGGAATAAGGCTTAAGGGGAGCCCCGCACGGAGCTCTGCCAAAGCTCTGCACGAAGCTCTGTGGAGGCTCTGCACGAAGCTCTGCGTACGGAGGCTCTGCACCAAGCGCTGCACTAGACTCTACGTATGGAGGCTCTGCGCGAAGCTCTGCGGAGGCTCCGCATAAAGCTTTACACAAAGCTCTAGCAAATACCTTTAGCTTTCCTACTAATTAGATATCTCCTTTCTACCTTTTTATTTATACTTCTCTTTATATAAAATACTATAAAATAAAATAAAAATAGGAAAAAAGAGAGGAGACCTAGTAGTTTTTAGTAACTTTTATCTATTCCTTATTATCCTCTAGTTCCATAATCCGATCTTTACCCTCCAGTACTCCTGCTGCCGCCGCTATAGGCTAAGAATTTTTATTGTATAACAAACATTAACCCCTATAATCTTGCTACTTGTAATTTCCACAGTACCCACTACAGAACCCTAGGAGACTCCAACGCTTCCGCTTACGGTACTTATCTAGCAGTTGTTAATAATTCTTAAGTTTTGTCCTGTATTTCCATTTATTATACTTATTTAGCTATCCTAGCTATTTAATAAGGCACTATAGTTATCTGGTATAATCCTAATAGGCGACAATTGCTTCTACTTCCCAGCTACCTTCTTTAAGCTCTTTTACTGCCAGGGGTTAAAACCTAGGGCGTGACTTATAAGGCTCTAGTAAGGAGACATAAAAGACTAGGTAGAGCTATGCCATAGCAGGTAAGAGCTCTAGCTTATATACTTATTGCCCTACGCGCTCTAGGATTTAAAACGGTCCTATAAACTTGCCATTAAGCTTCTTATAGGGATGTTTTGTGTAGATATTCTTGGAAGAGAGTAGGACTTGTTTACTAACGGCAAAATGCTTAGCCAAATGGTGACAATTATAGTATTTTGCCTAAAGCTGTTAGGCGTGCGTTATTAACGCTACTACTATCTTACGTATAAGGCGCAGGCGCTATAGATACATCTCTACAAGTTTAACATTTATTAACTTAGACCCCTCCCTACCTTACTAGATGTCTTAAACGCTATCTAGAACTCTATCTAAAACATTTAGTAGCTAGCCGTAGGTAAGCTTAATAGGGGAACACTTTATTATGGAATAGACCTTAGAGTTATAGGCAAAGGCTACTTTATTAAGTAGGGAGGCCTAATTAAACTATTCCTAGTTTATAAATATATATAGGTATATCTTAAGCTCCTAGTTCTGGCGTTCTATCTAACTATCTATCTATGGGTAGAATGTGGTGCTAAGCTTACGCTAAATACGTAGATAGTAGTATATGGTACTTTAGTACTTGCTTATAAACACGCTACCCCTATTAAAGACAATATTATCTAAAGGCCCTGTTTATATAAAGACTCTAAATAGGAGTTCTGCGAGTCATATAGTATTAATTATCTTACGTACTAAATAGTAGCATACTAGCTTTATAAAACGGTCTATAAGGATAAGGATAGAGTTACACTCTACGCTATTAGGAGTTTTAGACTTAGGGAGATCCGTAATAAAGTTAAGTAAATAATATTGCTAGGTTTAGGTAGGGACCTAAAGAGGCTACAGCTTACCATAGGGTTATAGCGGCGCAATTTATAGCGTTATTAGACATTATAGTTATCTAGGTATTCGCGGAGATCTTTAGTAAGGCCATTCTAAGCGTACTTTCGTGTAATTACCTTATAGGTACAGTTAAATCTATAGTGGCCACCTATAGGATTGTTATAATTCCGCTTAAGGATCTCCTATTATAGTAGTATGTAATTTAGCACCTAGACTTTATTATTTTGCCTTAGAAGTGCTTAATTATTAAGGGTATAATCCTTATTACCAGCAGGAACCTATCCCTAAGTTAACTAATTATATATAAAGTGTGTAAAGGCGTCCCTTTCTTATACTCTATAAATAAAATTAACTAATAACTTAGGGGGGGTTCTGTAAACGCTGTTTTAGCTAAGGCAGCTACTACTACCTCTTGCCATAGCATAAGACTTTACGTAAAGTTAGTGCTAGCAAAGTAATATATAATATATAGGTGACTTATAGGGTTATTATAGGGGACTGTTGCTTAGGTTAAGGGATCTTCTTTAGGGTTAAACGCCATTAGGTCAGTTAAAGAGGTTTTAGAGAGAATAGTAGGACACCCTAGTCCGCCAGCGCTATATTTGCAAGGGTCACTCACATACTACATATATGCTACTCACTAGTTTGGTATAGTAGCACTAAGGCCGCCCATAAGGCCTATAGCCCGCAACTTTTGCTATAGTATAGGTAGTATGGTATTAAGGACTGTCCTCTTACTACTATTTTTAAAGCCTTTAGCATAATCCGGGCGCTAGGATAGTATATTAGCGGTATTTACTTTACCTAGCTTATATTTAATCTTAAAATTAAACTTAGCTAGTTCTTTAACATATTAGGCCTGGCGAGTAGATAAGCTCTTTATAGTTATAAAGTACCTAAAATTGTTATAATTATAGAGCATGCGCGTTACGTATGCGGCGTGCTTAAGATAGTAGCGCCACATCTTAAAGCATTGCACTATAGCAAGTAGTTCCTTATTATGTGTATTATACTATACTTCTAGGCTAGTAAGCTTCTAACTATAATAAGCAATTAGGTACTAGTGGAGTTAATTTCCCAGCCTAAAAGGCTATAGAAGTATACTACTATAGGCATAATTAGAAGCGTTAGTAATTACTATTAGGGATTAATTAGAGTTAAAGTAGCAAAGTAGAAGAGCTTGTGTAAATGTAGCGCGTAGCTTATAAAACGCCTATTAAGTGTTATTAGGCCAGGACCAAGGTTAATACTATTTAGTAGGCCCTTTCTTGCGCTTTTACTTCTTCTTCTCCCTATTTAACATTAGGTCGTAATATGCCTGTGCAAGATATATATATAGGGGGTATACGGTATCTAAGTAGTTCTAGATAAATCGCCTATAGAAGTTAGCGAAGCTAAGGAAGACCTAGATATCCCTATAGAACTTAGGCTTAGGCCATTCCTTAATAGCTTTTACACAGGTAGGATCTATTATAATACTATTAGGTGTAATAATAAAGCCTAGGAACTTAATATTCTTAATATAAAAGATGTATTTTAATAGTTTAGTATATAGGCCCTAAGCGCGGAGCTGTTGCAGTACCTACTTAACGTACTTAATATACTTATCCTTATTATTTAAGTAGATAAGAATGTTATCTAGGTAAACCACGCAGATAGTATCCACTAGGGTCCCTAGAGCTTTTTAAATATAGCTCTAAAAAGTTATAGGGGCGTTAGTAAGACTAAAGGGCATTACTAGGTACTTAAAGTAACTATAGCGTATCTTAAATGCGGTCTTCTATTTATCTCCCTTTTTAATAGAAATCCTATAGTACGCATTACGAAAATCTAGCTTTATGAATATCTTTACATAGCTAAGCCTATTAAAGAGTTCGCTAACCAGTAGTAGGGGGTATTAATTTTTAATTATAATCTTATTTAGGCATCTATAGTTAATATATAGCCGCATTATACCTTCTGGTTTTAGTATAAAGAGGATAGGCGCTTTAGTAGGCGACTTACTAGCCTAATCCAGCCCTTCTTAAGAGTGCTCTCTAGGTACTCCTATAAGATCTGCAACCCTTTCTGTAAGAGGTTATAGATAGGCATCTACAGTAGCGTCTTACCTTCTTTTAAGTTAATTGTATGGTTATACTTAGAGTTCTAAGATAGTATACTTGCTAGCTTATTAGAGAAGAAATTAATTTCCTCTTTATATATATCTAGTAGGCTAGGATCTATGGAGGTTAAGGCAACTATTATATAGTAGTATGCTTCTAGGAGCTAGTAAAGAGAAAGGTACGGCTAACATATGTTTTATAGGTATGCTCGCACTAAGAGTGTTACGGCACTGATGTGCGTAACCTGGATAAGGCCTAGTTAGGGGGTTCGCTTACGTCTTGGCTCCATGTATATAGACGTGCCCTTTCCACGACCTTCTTCTACTCCTCATCTTGATATCCAAGTCCATAGACATTTCAATTGTACAGGCTTGCATACGTTCTATACGGCGCTTATGCCTTAATTGCCCTGTCGCTGTGACAAAGAGTATATATAGCTCTGCTGTAGTATACTTCATAGTTTTAGGGCTTTAATTACCTCCCCCCTAAGTTAAGGTAATCTACACTAGTACTAGAGGGTCTTTACAGGTACTTATTACCAGTAACAGCAGGTTCTTTATTATATTTATAACCAGTATCTCTACGTCTAGAGGGTCTATATAGGTACTCGCTGCCAGTAACAATAGGTCCTCTATTATGCTTATAACTAGCATAAAGAAGGAATCTTCTGGCTATAGCAAATAGACTATTTTGCTAGCTTTAATGTCTACTAAGAAAGTATTAAGGGTGACTACCTAGAGGCGCCTGGGGTTTAAAGTACCCTAAATAAATTATCTAGAATAGAAGCTAATTAATAGATCTGCTTCCGCGAGCTAATCCTATCTAAGGACTATATTATAACTATTAAATAAGCCGCCCTAAAAGGTCTAGGGGCTAATAGTGTAAGGGGTACCCTAGGAGTTGCTAGTGGTAACTATTAGATTATAAGCGTCCCAGATTGTTATCTAGTTGCTATTAAGAAAACGTGTAATAGGTTTATGTAAACGTAGCGCGTAGTATATAGGCAGGTTAAACCTATAGACGACGTCTTAGTTAATAAGGTTAATTTAGCACCTATTATTATATAAGTAATATAGGCGGACATTACCCTAGGGCGTATCCATTGCAATATATACCATAATGCGTTTCTTCTCTCCCTCTATATTAGGCCCTAGTTATAATTAAGAGAGATGCACTACTAGGGCTTTAGGTTTTCTAAAGACTGGGCTAACTTCTCTTTATTAACCTACTTCTAGTGTTCTTTGCAGTGGCCGCCTACGGTCCTTTAATTTATATGCGTAGCACTAGCGTCTAGGGGGTCCCCTAAGCCATCTGGCTTTTAGGTATTCTCCCTAGAAGTTTACTTAAAGTATTGCCCTTTTTAGGTTCTGTTTCCTAAGCCTAACTCTATAAAGCCCATACTGTAACCGCGCTTTATATACAATAATTTACTTCTACTACTTGCGCGATCTTTCGCAAGCTTTATTGTATTAAATAATTGCTCTATACAGTGGATTTTATTAAAAAGGTCCTTAGTAGTTCTTACCTATTAGGCGAAGTTCTAGCGAAAGAGCTCTACTTATAGGTAGGCTGGGAGATATAAGAACTAAAAGTCTACCTATTACTTAGGATTGACAAAAGGGGTATATAAGAAGAGGTCCTCTAAGCTATATATATAGGCTAGGAAGACATCAAACCTCTAGTTCTCCTTTATAACAGTTATATAGTATATAGTAGCGTTATTAAAGTATCTCACTATGGGGTTCCTAATCTAGTTTTAGACCATAGTCTTAAACTTATTCTATAGTAAAGGACCTTTATCTTTAGTGCCTAACTAGCAATAAACTAGTTAGGCGATTATCTTTTCTTTTACAAGACCTTTAATGGCCTAGCACGTGCGTCGCTTACAGTCGTAGTTAGTATTATTAACCTTAAATTAGTTCTTAACTGCGGCAATCTAGCGGTTGAAATGCTGTTAAGTAGTACCACTAATGTTAGGTGGTAACTTCTTGACTAGGGCGTTAAGATTTGTTTGGCGTATGCATTCGCTATATAACTTATACTCTTTACTAAAGAGGTAATAGAAGGGCGTTATTAAATTAATAATGCTCTATAAGTTAGCTATTTTTTTTAGCTAGCTTATCTTGTTAGATAATCCGTATTCTCTAAGGCGTGGGACACGTGCACGAGTCACGTGCACGGGGCATATGCATTGTAAATCTCTTCATAGAGCCCCAGGGGCCCCAGGTCAAGACAGCACGATCAAGTCAAGATCATCAATCAATCAACCCATTTTATTAATGAACTGCTCTATACGAATTTCGTGACATATCTAGCTCCTTTATATTAGCAGTATTTAATAGGACGCTGGTAATCTTGCTAAGCTCCTATTAAGCCTAGGTATATAAGTTAAACTAGTCTCTAGTATTTATAAGTAGCTAATTATTTTAAGGTTTGGAAGGTAGCTTAGATCCTACTAGTGTATTTCTAGCAGTTTTATTTATACTAAATCTTAAGGCGTTTAGCGGTTATATTATTAGCGTATTACTATTAGGTATAGGTATTAGTTTTCTTTTTAAAGGTATTATAGAAAAATTAAACCGGCTATCCTCCTAAGGGATTGGTAAGGATTTAAATATAAGGTAAAGATATAGATAGGAAGCTTAATAATGGAATAATAGGGTATATTATATAGACAGACAGATCCTTAAGGGAAAAGGAGGAGTCTATATGCGAGGTAAGGAAGGGTTTTCCCTAGGCACGTGCAGCGCACGTGCCTTATAGGCAAGTTACCCCTAGGTCGCCCCAGGGTCGCCTATACCTTACAGCTATATAACTATCTACTTAGGTTTTACCTAATAATAAGCCCTAAGGCCTATAAGGCTTTAATAGTAAACCCTTAATATATAGCAAACTAATGCACTACGCTTTCGTAAAATTGCGAATAGGTAAACACCTTAAATACGTTTCCCTATTTATAACACCCTTAAAGTATTATAAGGTAATACTTGGATATAAATAGCTAAAACGACACAACCCTTTAATTAGCTGGGTTAAAGAAACACTAAAGTTCCATATAACTTACTACTAAAGCTATTACTTAAAACACTATATGCTCTATAAATATGCACACAACTATTTAAATTTAATATAATATAAATTATGTTACGGACGCTTTAAGTACAATACTACGACTACTTAGGGAAGAGTTAGAAGAGGCTAGTTAGTTAATAAAGGCACGGTCTAGGATAGATCTAGTGGAACTATATAACGAGGAATGGTAACCAAGATTATATAATGTTGTATATAGTATACATAGTGTATAAATAGAATATATGTATATTATATATACCATATACCTTATATATAAGGAGGATTTCTTAGGAGTATAGATATATATTTAAGGACCTATAATCCCTACCTAGATAGTTCCTTTCCTTGTAGTGAATCTTAGAATATAAAAGGAGTTAATCTGTTAGGCAACCACTCTACTAGTTATTATTATATTATTAACTTCTTGTTTACCTATATACCTAGCCTATTAATAAGTCTAACGTGGTATTTCCCATAAGGCTTCATTACACATTTACTACCTAATTATAGTATTAATAAAGTTAAATAATATGCCACTAAAAGCACCAGTCACAACGCTGTCCACGGTAGCTACGACCTTAGGCTTAGGAGGAGATACTAGTATAAGAGATACTAATTTACAGCTAGTCACAGTAGGTCAGTTATAGGAAATGGTTGATTAATTAATAGATAATAATTGAATACTTAAAGACCGAATTAATGGCATTAGAGCAGCTAAGGTTAAATTACCATTAATTAAGCGATTCTTAGGGGAAAAGTTAAAACTTAAAGGGTTCCTTATGCAGATGCGCTTTAAGGTTATATAAGGAGCGAAGCTGGCAACACTAGTAGATTAAGTCGCGTATATAGGATTGTTCTTAATAGGAAGAGTACTTAGGTGGTTTAAACCTTACCTTACCGAAATCCAAGCGAACGGAATAATAACTACTAACTAAGAAGTACGGTATATGTTTACTAGTTGGGTAGGGTTCTTAGAGAGACTAATATAGATATTTAAAGACCCGAAGGCCACAACTACAGCAGAAAGAAAGCTTTAAAACTTAATATAACGCACTTTAGTAATTAAGTATATAATATAGTTTTAGATACTTATAACGTAAGCTAAGTAGAATAATAAGGCGCTTATAGCACAGTATAAATAGGGACTTAAGGCTAAAGTCTAGGACGTAATTATCCTAATAGAAGATGTGGAAACTCTAAGGGAGTTTATAGATTAGTTAATTAAGATTAATAATAGGATTTATTAGAGGGAACAAGCTAAGAAAGGGCAAGATAGAGTTCTATAGTTATATAAGGCGCAGAGTATATAACAATAGATATAGAGTTATAAATTATAGAATAGTGGGCTAGAGCTAATAGACTTAAGCGGTATTAAAGAACCTAGAAGATAAGGTAAGAAACTATGGAAACCTAGAGGTTAAAGATTAAGTAATTATAGGACTAAGGAGTAGAGGCTAAACTAAGGATCTTAGTAGCAGAAGACGTTTAGGTAGACTCTATAATAAGAAGATTAGTTTAAATTAGGAGCTTGCATAAATTGCGGAAAATAAGGTTATTTCGCCAGAGATTATAGAGGTGGTTAGAGTAACTACGCGGTAAAAGGCATAAGGTTGTTAGAGTACAATAATATAAATATAAGTGTATTGCGCGGTATAACGGAGCCTTATAGTAGGTACTATGGTGGACTTGTTAATGGGCTAGGTATATAGGTAAACAGGAAGCCAATAATTTTTTTTTTTTTTTTTTTTATATCCATTGTATTATACTACGTACAATACTGCGCATGCAGCCTCCAGGCTATGGCGCTATAGTTCTATATACATGAATCCTTTCTAGGCAACTTAACATGTACTAGTAGCTACGTCCTAGTAGTTTATAAACCCCTAAACTAGGAGTTTATAGTTCCTTAGTAAAATACCAAGTTACTGCAACTACTAGGGAATGAGAAAACGGTAGGAAAACCTAAAGAAATCCTAACACCTGTCCCTGTCCTTTTGCAATTTATTTCTGTCCTTTTACTCTCTAATATCTTGTTAAGATCCTAGTAGGAGTTGCCTCCTTCTAGAATCCTATTCGTTTTATCTATTCTTCCATAGAATCTTCTAAGCTAGTACGATGTACTAGTTTAGCTGCTTTCAGAGTCTCACAGTCTTTACTATTAGCAAAGTGTTTTTCTTTACAATTGATGCAAAGAGGTATAGTATGTTTACAAGGCTTGCCTATTGTTATACAGGTAGAACAGGTGTAGTCTTTAGATAAATATACAGCCGCACAAAATCTACACGCTCTAGTAGAGCATCTGTCTCCTATATGGCCGAATTTTTGACAGCTAGTGCACTGTGTAGTAGGAGAGACTTCTAGGTACTTTACTACCTTAGTAGCTGTACCTGCAATTGAGATCTCTTTTTGCTTGAGGATTTCTTGTCTTTTCTCTTCGTTTTCTACAGTAAAGACTATAGAGCCGAATCTGGTCTGTGGATCATGTCTTTTTACACTAGATAAGATCCATCTAGGTAGTCCTTGTATCCCTATAGGATTAAAGGTCTCAATTTCTTCTTTTAGAAGCTTAGAGCCTCCCTCTCCTATAAAAGGTAAGGTAGGAACCCCATGGGCTATAATTTGAACCCATGGTTCTAGTTTTTGTTCTCTTTAAAAGGTAAAGCAGCTATGCCAGATATCCTTATATTTGACTAGGAAATCTGCATTATACTCTTCTGTCGTTGTAAGGAGAATATTTTGTTTTCCTTTAGTTCTAGCTATAGACGCTAGAACTGGCTTTTTTACTCGCAGTTTTGATGCAAATAGTTAATTGACTTTATTTCGTATAGAGAAGGTATCTAAGGGTTCATCCTTTTGGTCTATAATTAGAACTAGCTTCCTTTCTTGTAGCTGCTTTTTTTTACTTCTAGTAGAAGTAGAACTCCTACTAGAAGGAGAAGGGGTAAGAGATGGTGATGATAAGGAGGGTAGAGAGGACGAAGAAGAAGGGAGGTCCCTCTTTAGTCTCTCTGCGTAAGTTTCCTTAGTAGAGGCTACCTCTGTACGGAGAGCTCTTACTTCTTCTACTAGTCCATTTAGGACATCCTCTGCCTTTTCTTTTTTTTGAAAGTGGTTTTTTCCTGCTAAGAGACTTTAAGTATGGTCCTCTAGCTGTTCAACTTGTTCTTTTGCTTTTTCTTTATATTCTTATAGTCCCTTATAGGCCTAGGTTAGGCATTCTAAAGCTTTTTATAGGTATTGTCTTGTAGAAAGGGCAGGAGAAGATATACTAGGTATACTATTAGTAGCAGTCATTAGTTTTATTGTCTTTTTTGCAGGTTGTTTTTGGTTTTCTTTTTCAGAAGAAGACTGAGGATATCCTCTTTTTTCTCCTGCCCTAAATAGGTCAGAAGAAGGAGAAGGGGGAGAAAAAGTAAATGTAGACTTATTATCACTTATTTCTATAGGAGGTTGTTTCTTTTTTGGTTTACTGGGCTTCGGTATCTCCAGGGGGATTTCCTAGTTTTTACAGTAGATAGTAACCTCATTAGGTCTCTTATCTCCTAGTCCCAGAGGTAAAAAACTAGGTAAAAAGCCTTGCTAGTTTTTACTATCCTTTTCCTAAAGGTAGTAGAAAAACTAGCTAAAAAAGACTTGGTATTGGTGGTGGTAGTAGTAGTAGTTTTGGTGTTCCTATCCGTGCCTCGCTTATAAGCTAGGGCCACCCTTAAGAAAATTTTCTGTTGGGGAAAAGGGGGTAAAACGACAAATAAATCTACCTCTAGCTTGCTAGGCAGTAGGAATTAGGTCTTAAAAGTTGGAAAATCGATTGTTTTTGATGGTAAGATGGGTGTGCATAAGTTTTGAAATGTGGCGCTACCTTTTGGTAAGGTTGTATGTGCGGTGAAAGTTTTTAAGCCAATAATATAACAGTACAAGATAATAACTAGTGGAGTAGTTACCTAACAGATTAACTTTAATTGTATTCTAAGATTTACTATAAGGAAAGGAACTATCTAGGTAGGGACTATAGTCCTTTAAATACACATCTATACTCCTAAGAAACTCTCCTTATATATAAGGTATATGTTATATATATTATACATATATTCCGTTTATACACCGCGTATACTATATATAACATTAGCCCGCGAAGCCCTACTGCACGCGTCCACGTCGCCGCGGGTGGAAACATTATCAGGAAATCGTTCCTTTTGATGGCTAAGTGCAGAGGCGATGGTAGGGAGCCGTCGCAGCGCATGCAGCGCGCTGTCGTTGCGGTTCTGTGGTGTTGAGCCCGCGACGCGTACCATAGCATCGCCCTTAATAACACCAGGAGCCTTACTGCCTCCGCTTAAGGCTCCTGCCCTACCACCTAGGGAGGCCTATTAAGGGAAACTGGGATACAAAAACCACCCGATGTATGACTACCTGGCTCGTAGCCAGGCCCGAAACTGGCCTTATTATTAGCCAGCCAATGTGGACGCGTCCTAGTCATACAATAGGACACCCTTAGGCTTGCACTAGCTCTGAGATCGCAAAGGGATGCGGCGAGGGCGTAGGGAACCTCTTTTTATAAGAACTTGTTAAGGTTAACGCGTCGCAGATACCTCGTACGAAACTTGTTAAGGCCCCCAAGGCCACCGCGAAGAACTTGTTAAGGCCCTACCTAGAGAACTCGTTAAGGCCCCTCTACGAGAGCCTATCCGGCACATCCAGGAGACTCAGAAGAGGGTCTTAATAGGCGTGGTGCGCGCGACCTGGACGAGACAGCGACGCGACAGTGCCGCGACGGCGACGCGACAGCGACTAGACGGCTCAACGAGGTGGAAACACGGGCAAAGCTCTAGGTAGCGGAAACACAGGCCAGCTTCGACGGCCCTATAGCGTTCGACCTGCGGTCGACCTGCAGGTGACTCACAGGAGGGTCTTAATAGGCGTGGTGTACGCAACCTGACGCATGCATACAAGGCGACTTATAGGAGGGTCTTAATAGGCGTGGTGCACGCAACCTAGTATGCATATGTATGGGGGAGGTCTTGGAGGAAACACAGGCCAGTTAGACGAGGTCTTGACAGTTAGAGACACAGGCCAGCTTATAGGAAGGGGGGACACAAGCTTGGTTAGTAGGAGAGGGGGGAGTAGGTTGCCTGGCACGGGACCTGGCGTCTCTACGGCCCCCTCCTGCAAGACACGGTCGG
>Ga0307507_10000809_pt1 | contig 69217 bp, 15 predicted proteins | sample 7_EM_MG_FD_207223 | JGI IMG/M metagenome (GOLD analysis project Ga0307507, IMG submission 207223) | Populus trichocarpa ectomycorrhiza microbial communities from riparian zone in the Pacific Northwest, United States - 7_EM | ecosystem: Host-associated > Plants > Roots > Unclassified | place... | reverse complement strand
CTGGCAACTCTTCTTTTTGTGGTTGCCATCTATATATATACAAACAGACAGGATGCGATAATACCAGACAGTGTACAACAATACCAAACAATATGCGACAATATGCGACAATGCGGCAGTTGGCAGATAACGCAAAGACGGGTAGGCTGCCAAGGCGCTAGTAGTAAGCGAGCCAATAGCGATTTTCTATCCCGGGGATGGAAAATCCTGATTGGCTAATTTGAGTTAGGGTCTATAGAATGTTATACTCCTACTCCCTTTTAACCCAACCTTTAACTTATATATATAGAGTGTTTGTGTTAATAAATATTTCTAGAGCCTTATTTAGGTTTGCCTTTATTATTACGTCTACTGGGTTATCTTAACCGTTAATCTATTAAATCTTAAAGAGTTTTCGCCGTTTATAGGATTAATAAAGTGCTATAATATTAATTATAAGGCGCTTCTCCTTTGTAGTACTAAGCTTAACTAAGCACTTATAGAGGGAGTATAAATTGGTGTATATAATTATAGGGATAATAGGAAGTTTAAGTTAATCTATAATTATCTTTAGGGTAGTTCTAATTGTAATTGCTATATTAACTCTGCTAACTATTTTATATATCTCTAACACTAAAACACTTTGGGTAATGCGCTTGCTTTTAGTTAAGCTCTAATAGATAAGATTACTATAGATTATAAAGTTATTCTCTCTAGTAAACTCGTTTGTAATAATAATCTTATATCCTAGCTAGGAGCTAAAATCTTTATTATTTATAAATAATCTATTAACAAATATAAAGAGCTTAGCGGTGGGAAGATTAATAGGCATATAGTATAGGCCCTAGTTAAGATAGTTTATTTGCCAAAAAAGGCGTTTATTTAGGGCAAGAATATTATCCTTAGTTAGTTCCTGGTGTTAGGCGGTAATAGAGAGATTAAATAAAGCCTTAGGTTAATAGATAAAAGCAATATAAGCTCTGTAAGCGCGTTACTCTATATATCCTTACTTTAGAGAATTAGCGTTAATAATATTAATCTTCTTACCTTAACCCTTCTGGCGCAGAGCAATAGAATCCTTATTTAGGGAGAGGATGCATCTATTAAAGAGTAATAGTATTGTTAAACTAAGCTTTTTCTTTAGCTTTGCTATAAGATTTGCCTTTACTAGCTTATCTTCTTTAAGAGTTAAGAATTGGTTGTCTCCTAAAATAATTATATTATTAGTTTACATGCTAATAATTCTAAATAGAGTTCCTGTAGTTGTAATAAAGAAGTAGGGATTAAATATAGAAGTAGTTATTAAAAGCTTCTCTTTATAGTGCTTACTATAGGTAGCCTACTAGTAAGTTCCTGCCTCTGCGATCCTATATAATGGCTTAAGCATAACTATAATCGTATCTTTAGGATACTAGTAGTAAATTTGCTCTAGAAGGTATACTAATATTAAGCGCTAAAGGTGCGTCTCTAATTAGGTATAGGCTTAAATAATATCTTATAAATAAACCACTATTCTATTTTTTATTAAGGAGGGAGCTAGCGTAATAATAACTCGCTAACTAGCTCGTTAAATTATAAGAGACTATATAAGAATTACCTCCTTGCTATTATTGTTATAGCCTTAAATAACAAGCCTTAATTTCTTAAATAGGGCGTTAGTAGCTTTGCCCTTAATTTTATTAACTATTTTTAACTTAAAAATACGAACTCTATTAAACTTAGTAGGGTTATACTTCTTAAATTTAAAGACTTCTCTTGTAATAAGACCCTTAATCTCCTACTTGTTAGATACTTAAAAAGGAGCTTCTAAAGTTATAATATAACCTTTCTTTTAGAGCTATTTTACAAGTTTAAAGTTATCCTTCTCCTTAGCTGTTATAAAGGCTATTAATAACTTAACTTTATTTTTAATAGCGGTAATAAATTACTCTTTAAAATTAATAAGATATTAGTAATTTTGTAATCCCTTTAGGCGACCTCTACCGCGTTATAGTTATGGCGCATCTACTAATATTATATTGGGATTGTAGTCGCCTTCTAGAGTACGTTAATTATAGTTCTCCTTTAGGGTATCTTTTAGGGTATCCTATAAAGGCTTAAAACTGTTATCTTTATAATAAGGCTTAATAATAGTTAAACGGAATTAAGTAGGTCTGTAAGGTATTTAAATAGTATAAGTCTGGCTATTAATTGTAATAAGTTAATATAGGCCTAACTATTTTCCCTTTTTACACTATACGCGTACCTTAGACTGGAGTGGCAGATTAAGTATAGTTAAGGTATTTAGGCCATTTCTTATTCCTAGTACGTTGTTGACTTGGCGTGTGGCGTAGAGATATTATACCTCCTTTATTGCCTTATGAATAGCCTTAGCTCGTTACATAATAGAGGGAGATAGTGGAGAATTGTTAGTTATTTAAGGGTAGACGCTAAAGACTAGTAATATAGGTATAAGTCTATCTAGGCTAGCAGAATTGTTAATAGCTTTAATAGCTATTTATAAGGTAAGTTCTTTGCTAGCGTTCTCTAGTTTTAAAGAGATAATCTTATATACGCGGTATAATAGCGTGTGATATCGCTCTACTTTTTTAACACTATTATGTGCCTTAATAGGGACTTTCTTAACCTTAATTGCCATTGCCTTTATCTATTATTAAAACTCTATAGATAAGAAGTTCTTTCCTATATTATAGACAATTTAATTAGGGGGTCCTAGGTAGATATTAATCTAGTATAACTAAAGGGTATCCTATACATTTCTAGCTAATATATCCTTTAAGAATCGTGCGGCTTAGAAGGAGGTTAAGAAGTTAATAACTTAGAGTACTAGCTTGCCGCTAAGATACATAACATCGATAATAATATAGAAGTTGAAGTTGTAGTTATCTTTAAGGGTGAACTTAAATCGGCTAGGGGACTTCTGGTTTATTTAGTAGTAATAGTAGTACTTTATAAGATGCTTAATTGCCTTAACCTTAACTTTATAGCCTACTTACTGAAGAACCCTAAGCAATTGATAAATGGATAGGTGGCCAAAATAATAGTATAGTTGGCGTAATTCTAACTTAGTTAAGTGGCTTTAAGCAACACTCTTTTCTAGTTAATAAAGGAGCAACTAGGGGTAACCCTACTTATATATAACAGGCACCCGATTGTCTCCCTAAATAAGTATATTCTTAAGGTTATTAAGCCTAACGCCTAACTTATTTATATCTTTAATGCAAAATAGAAACGGAGTGTTTGTAGGAATAATATAGAAAGTAATATATCCTAAGGGGGTTTAGACCCTAATTATGCCGAGAGAGATTATAGTACCTTTACTAAAGCGAATCGTATATTAGCCTGCCGTTAATTAGTTAATCTAAACAGAGCTATTAAGCTACTAAAGGGCTTAAACTTAAGGTTCTCCTGCTGTAGATACTTCTACGGCTCTAGTATCCGGCATAATACTATGGAAGACGTTTGCCGAGTATCTATTATTAAAGGAAAACGCGGAGCTCTCCTTTGGCTTATTAAAGATATCTAACTTTGTAATAAAATGGAGCATAGATTGGTTATTAAGAACAGCAATAGTTTATATGCTATTTACCTCACCATACTTAGTAAAGTATTAGTTAGGAGAGTAGTCTTTAATTTCTATATCTATAAGGAGCTGTTTAACCTTATTAACCTTACCCTTAAGGTTTTCTACGCCTTTATATTGAACTAGGAAGCTTTAGAAGTAGGCTGTAGTAACCTTATAATTTCTAATGTTTTTTACACTCTAATGGAACTTGTTATATACCTCTTTTCGCTTATTAAGGGAGTGTCTAGTTAACTAGCACTTTAGCTTCTTATAAACGTAGCACTTCTTCTAGCGATCACTTTGAAATAAACCTCTATAAGGACCTCCACGGTTGCCTTATAGTTGACATTAATTATACCCTCTTCTATATTCCCTACTATAGCCACTATATATTTAATCAGTCCAGTTATGATCGTGTTAGTTAGGAATACTTATTTGGGTAGAGTTTTTAGTATAGAGCTGTTGAGATTCTTGTGTTCGCATTATAGTACCTATGGCGGAGTGTAGCTTAGTATATACTCCTTTAAACGTATTTATAGGTTTGTATAGCGCCAAGTTATACTTAGGAACGCTATGGCATGCTAAAATAACCTGGTCCCTTAGGCTGTTCTTGTTTTAGTAGGTTTTAGTAAGGCCATATTAGATTTTCTAGAGTTTATTAAAGAGTAGTTGAAGGCACTCTAAACAAGTCTTTATTAGGTTAGAAGCAATAACTCTCTAAAATATAGTCTCTCGCCATTTAGATATATAAAGTTGGCGATTCTTATTAGTCTTAAAGTAGGCTCTAGTAAGCTAAAGCATTATATTAAAGCTATAGTTTTTACCCGTAATATAGTCGTAATAGAATGTTGCTGCCCGTCCCTTTAATATAATAGAAAAAGCGTGATAGTACTAGTAGCGTTAAATTCCGACCTTATTATAACAGTTATAAAAGACCTGTAGTTTTGCTTTGAGTATATTATATAGTTCTTCTCTAAACTTCTTCTCTTTGTCTAAATATACCTTTATCAGATTCGTAACTTCTTATAGTAAAGGCTTACCAGTTAGCTGGAGTAGAAGAGGTGGAGGCGGAGCAACTTTAAGTGGGAGAGTACCTCTAGGTGGGAGAGCAGCTCTAGGTGGGGGGTTAGCGTTCTAGGGGTTTTAATACGAATTAAAGTTGCCTTCTAAAGAATATGGGTTGTTTTTAGGTTTCTGTAGTTAATGTATAATCTCAGCTTCTGTCCATATTAGTTCTTCTATACTAATAATAACGGCCTAAATATTGCTAGCAATTGGGTTACTGTTCTTAGCAATATATACCCTATTCCTATGGAGGAAGTCTTAAAAATCCTAAACAATATTAATATTACTAAGTGCCTAGGTATTAGCAGTCCATCCTATAAAATTCTCCCTAAAATACTCCTATAGTTGTGAGTCGGCGTAGCATCTATTTTGGTAGAATATAATATAGTATAGGAGAAAGCCGTTAACTTGTTTTACGGTATAAGTTGTTATATTAAAGGCGAATTCGTCCTAATCTTTATTAATAAGTTTCGCGTGCTTAGCTACCCCTAGTAGTAAGGAGTCTTTCCAGTTATTTAAAGTAGGCGTAGCCATGTTTTTAAAGGGAGGGAAGTGTTATTGGTATAGGGATTATCGTTTAGTACGCGTTCGTAATGTATATTTATCATTTAGTACGCGTTTATTATTTAGTACGCGTTTATAACGTGTATTTGCGGTTATGGGGCTTAGGACCAGTTCTGGCCTTAAATCGCGAAGACTTGTAAAGCGTATTATTCTATGTAATAGACGCAAGAATCTGTAATCTTAGAAAGGCTTAGGACCAGTTCTAGCCTTTTAGATCCTTAGATTCGTGGAAGAGTTCTATTTAAGGTTTAGGACCAGTTTTAACCTTAAAAGACAGCTTCCTTTAGTATGAGTAGCACTGGTATAATAGCTTTTCTCTTTTTGGTGGAATACCTAGCTGCTCTATAGTATAATAGTAAAGTTAACCACTAATTAGTATTGGTAATATAAGGTAATATCACATAGCTACGGTTCGTAGATAGTATGATAATTGTTAATTAATTCTTTTTAATAGGAATAAGGAAAGGGGTGAGGAACTTAAGGTTCCTTACCACGCTAGGGCCACGTCAGCACGTGACGGCAACATGCCTGGCGTGACGGCAGCTTGCCTTATTCCCGACAATAACGTACTCTATAAGCGAGCTGCCCACCTCAAAACTCACCAAAAATTGGAAAATTCGTACCTTAATATCTCAACAACCACTTAATAATAAATTCTAATAATTTAGATATAGGCTTTTTATATATACTCTATAACTTCTATTAAGTTTATATAGTAAATGGTTTGGTAGTTTTTAAGATATTAAAAATTAGTGGCCAACTTAAGGCCAAATTACTATATCTTAAAAACTACTAAACTATTTACTATATAAACTTAATAGAAGTTATAGAGTATATATAAAAAGCCTATATCTAAATTATTAGAATTTATTATTAAGTGGTTATTGTCAGATAATCTGTATTCTCTAAAGGCGTGGGTCACGTACACGAGTCACGTGCACAAAGACACGTCACTGAAGACACGTCAGATCAAGGTCAAAAAGACATGATATAAGATCATTAATATCAATAAACGATCAAGTCAAGATCAATCAATTAATCAACCCATTGCATCAATGAACTCATCTATTTGAACTTTGTGACAGTTATAAGCCCGGTCCGCCGACTCAAGAAGCTAGTCAGCTATTACTCAATCATTTAAAGAAATTCTACCTTATCGTCAGACTCTGACACCTTATCGTTAAGAACGCAGACTCTAACAGAAATCCTATCACAAGTGTCACAGGACGATTCTGACACGAACCTTCTACGAGATTCTACGAGATTCCACATTAATCGTCACAGGACGACCCTGATAACAAGGACGATCCTAATAACAAGGACAATCCTAACAACAAAATACCATCTCAATTCCCCACCTGCCTATCAGTTAAAATGACTCCACTAACGTTGAGTTTATTAACCATAATTATCCTTAATAAACTAGAAGACTGGGAGCAATAAATCTAGCAACTATAAGCCCTAGTAGACAAACAAATTTAGGCCCACGTTGACCCAGACAATACAGCACCTTAATAAGCTCTACTATAAGAACCAGCCTATCCAGAAGTCACTAATTTTAATAAGAATGCAACCTTATATATATAGCTCTCGACGAATTAACAGAAAGCATATAAAAATAGTAGATAATACTACAACTAGGACATAAAGTACTTCCTAAAACAGAAAGAGTATCTATAATAGATACACACCTAGATCACATCTATAGTATTAATTTAGAAGAAGCTACTGCTTAACCCTTCCCTTACAGTTAAGAAATGGCTAATTTGGTTAAAAGAAGACACTAAGCCTTCAAAGAACTTTATAATAAGGAAGATACAACTACAGTATACAGAGTTACTTAAAGGGCTTAAGCAGATAAAGGTTACCCAGTGGCTTAACTAATGGGAGTATATAATAAAGATAGTAAAGAAGTATAATCTTCTATAGATAACTAATAGGATCTAGCTAATAGACCTTATAAATACAATACAACCTATAAGCAAAACCTATTTTGTTCTATATATAAAGCAGGCAAATAATACCAAAAAGGCTTTCTTATTAGAATACCATAAAGTAGTAATAGAGCTATAAGAAGCATTCCAAAACCTTTCTAAAGCCATACCTATAATGGCAAAAGGGAGTGCATTTAATATAGACTTCGTAGGAGAGCCTAAAGAGGGTATCTCTATTACTGCTAAAGTCTAAAAAGGAAAAGGGAACAGCTTATCTCATAGCCAAAAAAGGGCAGGTATAAATTTAACTAAAGAGACGTCTTCTAAAAGGTCAAAGAACCTTAAATGCCTAGTATATGATATAAGGGGACATACCCTTCCTAACTATTAGTATCTATTTAAGAGCAAAAGGCCTGAGGGATTCAAAGCCGTAGGTACACATATAAAAAGGGTGCTTATAAAGGTAGAGCAAGACAAGGATCTAGCTGCCTAAGTAAAACAACTTAAGCTTAAGGAATTAAAGGTTAATAAAGCTTAATAATAATAGGAGATAGTTAAGATTAAGGAAGAAGCCAATGCGATATTCCTAGAATTGTATTACACCAGTTAACTCTATCTATTAAAGCTATTAACCATTCTTAACTTAAAAACTACTCTCTATATCTTTAATAACCTCTCTTGTTTTTACAATTTTAGGAAAGCTCTAAGACATAAATATATTATCGCTAGCAGCTCAGAAGTGCCTATACTAGGTTATAGCAATATTACTATCCAGGTCACAAAACTAGACAAGAGCAAGGAAATCCTACATCTTAAGGACGTTGCCTTTTATATAGACTTTAATATAAATCTAGTGTCGTTCCGTCTACTTTAAAAGTAAGGGTACTTCTAGGACAATAAAGAAAACAACAATCTTCTAGTTTAGAAGGACAATACAATCCTATATTAAATAGAAGAACGTTATAGACAATAGATTATTAAATACATCCAACTAGAAAGTCTATCAGCGTTTAATATAAGCCGATTGCTACGCCGCTAATAGAAGCATAGAGTATTATTAAGAGACATTCGCCTAGATGCGAAAGGTAATATATAACTATAGTATCTGCGTCTAGGTTATCCAGGACCTATAAGCCTTTATTATTTAGGTATTAACGCCCTAGGAGTCAAGCTTTAAGGCCCTAAGATAATAAAATATTAACACTACAGTCTCGCCAAAATCAAGCGTTAGGTCTTATAAAGGTTCTTAAAATAGAATATTAATAAACCTTATCTTAACCTTTATATTAACTAGACTAACCTTAAGGAAGCGCATACTGGATTTATATAAGTTATATTTATCCATAACACTTTCTTAGAAAGAACCTTCCCGTATTTTATAACAACGCATAGCAAAGAGAAGGAGACACTATAAATACTTAAAGATTTTATCTAATGGATTTATCTAAGGTATAACCTTAAAGTTAACACTATTAGATTAGACAATAAGCTAGAAAGAAGAAGAACCCTTAAATAGCTATAAACCCAAGGGATTACCTTTAAGCCTTTAGTGCTATATACTTAAGCACAGAACGGTACCGCCAAACGCTTAGGGGGTGTAATCATTAAGAAAGAATATGCAATAAGAATTACTGCCAATCTACCATATAACCTATGGAACGAGATAGTTAACTATATAGTCTACCTTCAAGATTAAACGCCACGGGAAAGCAATGGATGGAAATCGCTATATAAAAGGTTCTATACCTACCTAGCAAATAGGAGATTAAGAAAACCATAATTAGCGCACCTAAAAGCCTATGGCTATAGGGCGTACGCAATAACGTCAGATGCCTAGCTAAAGAAGAAAAGACTAAGTAAGCTAGATCTATAAGCCTATATTAGCTACCTTATTAGCTATAACCCTACCAATATCTACAGGATCTGGATCCTATATAAAGGTATTATTATCTCTACTAGGGATGTCATCTTTAATAAAAAGACGTTCTTTAACAGTAAGCAAATGGACATCTTAAGGGATCTATACGCCGAATTAGATACGCTAATTAAGAAGATTTAACTCCCTAAGACCTTAACTAAGAACAAGGTTCTTCTAGAAGATAATAATAAAGTATTTAAACCGTCAATTCAAGAGGAAGATAACAACGTTAATAAGCCAGTTTAAACCTTTAATAAGTTAGCAGATCTTAAGCTTGCAAGAGCTCTTAAAAACGCGTATTATACGCCACCTCTAATAGAAGAAGATAAAGAATCTCTATATGCCTTTTACGTCAAGTATCCTATAAAGTTAGATACTAATTAGGACACTATCAACTAAGTAGGAGATAGGTTTTACACTTAGGGGGTATTCAACGACTTAGTCAAGGACTCGTTTAAGGAAGCCGGTAATAATAGGTTTAAAGACTTTATTACTAAAAGGATCACCTCAGCCTATTAAGGCGCCTTTATAGCAGGAAGGAAGTTTAACCTTAATAGTTAACTTAACGATAGCAAGCTGAAATTAGGTAGAACACATAATGTTAAATTATATAGGAAGAACTTACCTCCGCTACCTTAGTTAATTAAGGACCTTAATATATACCCTCTTTAAGATCAGTTCTAAGAGGCTTAATAAGCTTACCTCTAATCCCATTATTAAATAAGGTTGTTTTAAAAAACAGATAAGAAGTATATAAAGGGACAGCAGGTCCTCAGCTTAATATAGGTATTTATTTATAAAACAGATAAGCACGGATTTCTCCAGAAATGCAAGGCACGCTTAGTAGTATACGGAAATTAATAGGCCCTAGGAGACCTACCTATAAGAGCTACTATATTAGCTAGTACAACCTTCTAAACCCTTATAGCAATCACCGCAAAATTCAACCTGGAGACGATATAGATAGATACAGTTAATACGTTTGTCTATTATAATCTTAATAAGGTTGTCTATATAAAGCTACCACTAGGGTTTAACAAAGGAAAGATAAACAAAGTACTACGCTTAAGAAAAGCCTTATACAGACTACAACAATCACTACTATTATGGCAGAAGAATCTCACGAGCTTATTAAATAAATTAGGCTTTAAAGAGGTACCTTAGGAGCCATATATTATGCTAAAAGGTGGAATAGTCGTCTTTTTCTACGTTAATGATATTGTCTTCTGCTACTAAAAGACAGATAAAAAGAAAGCTTAAGAAGCAATTAAGGAGCTATATAAGGAATACCAGATAAGTATCCTTAGCGAGCTAAAATAGTTCCTAGGAATCTATGTGCTACGTAATTATAGCTAAAGGCTCCTATAGCTATCCCAGGAAGCCTATATTAAGAAGATAGCTAATTAGTATAAAATAGATCTTATAGGGCGTCTTCTAGACACTCCTATAGTAGAATCTAAACTCCTCCCTACTAATTACTAATTAATCTGTCTAACGCTTCCGTTCCCCAATATAGACCTACTAGTCCGTCCTATGTCCCTACTAAGAGAAGCAGCTTCTACGATATTATATTAGAGAAAAATGGGTTTAATACTTTATACAGCCACTATAACGCGTCCAGATATTACTTTTGTAGTATTATAGCTAGTAAGGTTTAATTAGAACCTAAGCCAAGAGCATTATTAAGCGGTAGATAAAGTAATCTAGTACCTATATAGTACGAGGAGCAGAGTAATCTACTATAGAGGAGACAAGGAAGGAATAAATAGTAGAGGGAGAGATAAAGGAATACACAACAAAGGACAAGACAATAGAAGAGACAGTAGAGGTAAAGCGCAATCATTTATCTATACTAGTAATGTATTATTCGCGGATAACTCCGTTAACAGAAAGAGCTTGTAAGGATATATTATAAAGCTATTTAGGGGGCTAATTGCCTAGAGAGCAAACAAGCAGGGTATGGTAATAACGTTAAGCATAGAAGCCAAGTTGTTAGCCCTATTACAGACAGTAAAGAAAGCTATCTTCATCAGCAAGCTATTTAAAGCAATAACATTACGCCTAAACGAGCCCTTAATTATCAAATGTGATAATACGCAAACGCTTTAACTAATTACGGAAAATATGGCAAAGCTAATTATAAAGCTCCAACACATTAACATCTATTAACACTAGCTACGTCAGGAATACGTAATAAGATAAGTATAATTTTAATAAATAGCAACAAAGGAGATAATCGCTAATAGACTTACAAAGGCCCTACCCAAGCAGAGGTTTCAAAGCTTTGTTAATATAATTAGAATAGTAGATATTAAGGAGCAGCTAGATAAGGAGAAGCAACTAGAGGACCTAAAGGACAGTATTAGAGCAAGACGGAAGGATTTAGATAAGATTACGGTTTAATTAACTCATTAACAGACACGAGAAGGTGGCTAGCTTTAACCTCAAAGAGCTTAAAGCTAAGGGGGTGTGTTAGATAATCTATATTCTCTAAAGGCGTGGGTCACGTGCACGAGTCACATGCACGAAGACATGTCACTGAAGACACGTCAGATCAAGGTCAAAAAGACACAATACAAGATCATCGACATCAATAAACAATCAAGTCAAGATCAATCAATCAATCAACCCATTGCATCAATGAACTCATCTATTTGAACTTTGTGACAGTTATTAAGATATTAAGGTACGATTTTTCTAATTTTTGGTAAGTTTTAAGGTAGGTAACTCGCTTAGGTAGGCAGCTAGAGTACATTATATATAATATAATATATTTTAATTTTATAGGTAAGTTGTCAACCTAGGCGAGCTGTCTACCTCAAAACTTACTAAAAATTAGAAGATTTATACCTTAATATCTTAATAACTACTTAATAATAAATTCTAATAATTTAGATTTGGACTTTAATATATATTCTGCAGCTCCTATTAAAGTTATATAGTAAATGGTTTAGTAGTTTTTAAGATATAGTAATTTAGCCTTATTTTAGCCCCTAAATTTTAATATCTTAAAAACTACTAAACTATTTACTATATAACTTTAATAGGGAGAGGAGCTCTTGCTATACCTGGCTTAAAAGACTAAAACCAACTAAAAGATCCCTAAAAAAACCTAGAGAATCCCCCTAAGATGCATATATCATAGGGGAGGCATACATTAAACGACAGTGGTTCGTACTTACGCGCGACCGCCAGAACTACGCCTAGCAATAGCCCTCCATAATAAAGATGGGTAAATACCATACTATAAAGCGGAAATACCTCTATTAAGAAGACATCTAACAAAATATAAAGCCTATTGGATGCGTTTAGTATCTAGAATTGTGGGGGAGTAACTATTAGCTATAACAAACTAACGTAGCTAGTAGAATAGCTTCGCTAGTCTAGTAAACCTTAGGCGCCCCTTTAGCAAACCCTTAATTAAATTCTCTAACGGCTAAGCAAAATTAAAAATAAATAAAAAACCCCTTTACTGGTAAACCGTACCTAGGCTGCTATAGTGGCGCTTTTATAGCATAGGGAACCTACCTCCCTTAAGACAATAACTGGGCATATAATTATAATATAACTAAATATAGAAAAAGTAGAGGGGCTTAGGGGATAATTAGAAATAAAAGTCCTTATAGAGATCTATAAAGAGGTCTATAACGCTATTATAGTCTAACACCTTAGGAGCGAAGATATTAGAGTTACCCTAAAGGACTAATAGGTAAAGGAATAAGCTATAAGGGTAGGGGACAGGCTAGGAGAATATATTAGCATAAAAGTACTTTGTAAGGATTACTTAGTTAAAGTCCTAGTGGTTTCTATAAGCCTTAGGATAGAAAAGGGACGCTAGGTAGATAATACAGCAATTATATAGGAGATAGTAAGATAAACGGAACGCCTTATACTAGGACTTAAAATCACCTAAATCTAATAGCTTTAATAGGAAAATGCAAACCAAGTAAATAATAAAAATAATAAGAGGATATCCCATGCGCCGTCACAAAAGGTGCTCCTTTCACCGAGCCAACCAGAGGCTCTAGATTCAATTAGGTCTTGGCAAAATAAAACTGTAGATTTGATCAATTAATTATAACGCAAATATTATGGGAATAAAGCTTAAATTTGATATATAATTCGACTCCAGGTTAAACAAGGTCTACGTGATTAGGAGAACATTTGCGGCCTATTGTGGTGGTTTAATCACGATAAGAAGCTACACAGATACTTAGGTGATGTTTTGGCGTTCACGCACGGGCCACAATAAAAGGAGCACCTTGACGGCGCATGGGATAAGGGTTGCCAGAAACTTGCTAGGGAGACGCTGGTTAAACGTATAGCTCCCTTATTATTAGTGTACTTATACTAGAAATATAAAAACTCCTTATCTAAAAAGGAATAATTATAAACGGCCTTATATATAATATAAGGCTCTATAACCACAGACTATGTCTAGAATAATGCTACTACTACGCATAATAGAGATACACCTAATTTATATGCGTAGTATAGGTGTGCTGTAGTCACTATATAGGCCCCTATAATATAAGATATTACTTAAACTAAGACTAAATAAAATGCGCAAACTGCTACTAAAGTATATATAAGGCGTGGGAGAGAGAAGACTGTATTAAATATAGGAGATAGAAGGTAAGGGCTTAACAGCTATAGGAATAACTGCACGCTAGGTTATATAAATAGAAACAATGGGCGATAAGCTAGGAGGACACAGGTGCCTTTTTAGCGTTTCCTACCTTTAATACTGGGGGGCTAGGCCAGCCATTTTAAGCCTTAATGGGCCAGAAGCGACACTACGCGATATTACTAGACTAAATAGGGATATAAGGGTTACAGGGGATATAAGGGAGAGGATATACTGTAGAAAGACCCCTATAGATAGCTATAGTAAGCTTAAGACTAGGATAATTAAAAATTAGACTTAACGCGGCAAATATAATATTTACAGCCAACCTATAAAGGGTATATAGCTAACTAGTAAGATTAGGGGAAGAACTGGAGATAATAATAGACTTAGATATAGAAGTACTAGTAGGAATATAAGATATGGGAATGGAAGCTCTATATAAAATGAGTAGCAACTAGGGTGTAGATATAAGAGATAGAAATTCCGAAAATCCTAAAGAAAGTGGAAATAGAAGAATTAAGGAATAAAGGAGAGATAAAGGACCCTTACTAGGGGTCCGCTACCTATCTATTATATAGTATAACTGCGGCAATATAAACCACCGTCTTATAAGGCCCCTACTAGACAGTCTAGACCTAGAGAAATACTATATCCTTGCTATATAAGAGCCGTATTATAATACCTATATATAATTAATATACTGCCCCTAAGGATTTTAGCTCCTATATAAACTAAAAGCAGCTATACGCGTGTGCTTTATAATTAGTAAGGCTATTAGCCTATCCTTATAGTTATAGTAGGCAGTTAACCTAGATATTATAGTTATAATAATCTAGATATATAGGGGACCGGTATAAATTATTAATATATATAACCCTAGGGTTAAAGGGGTCCCATAAACAGAGAATATTATATTAGTAATAAGCTTACTAGAAACTAAAAGCACGGAGTCTATTCTATTAGGAGATATAAACCTCTACTACCTGTAGTAGGGGGGTATCTATATTGCTGCTAAATAATAGGTAGAGTGCTTATTAAGAGCTATAGATATCTAGGGCCTTAAACTAGCTACCCCCCTAGGAGTAATTATATGGCAATAAGGCTCTGCTAGAAGTATAATTAACCTTATATTTATGGACGAAGGCCTATACTAGAGACTTAAAAGGTGCAACCCTGAAAAAGAATAGGTACTTACCTTAGACTATATCCCTATCCAGATATAGCTAGACCTAGATATTAAGGCGCAACTAAATAGTAAAAGATATGTAATAAGGAAGCTTAAGATAGATAGCTTCCTTAATATAGTTAAATAACAACTTTAAGACCTAGAAGAAATCTACCTAATACTAAATAAGCAAGGCTTATTAGTTACCCTTAAGGAAATTAACCAAAGACTAGAAAGGATCTAGGTAGTAATTAAAAATAGGCTAGAAGAGCACTGCCCAGTCTTATAACCAGGCCCCTATATGCGATACGTATGGTCCGTATAATACGCAGTTCTTATTACTAGCCAATAATAAGCAAGAAGGAAATATATAAGTAGCTATAACCCTAAAGATGAGAGATAATATAAAGACATAAGAAACCAGTTAAAGAATACCCTAAAAAAAGAAGCAAGGAATAACTGGAGATAGTTTATAAATAAGCACACTTCTAATCTAAGCCTCCCCTATAATAAGGGCCTTTAGGCTATAGCAAAATAGGTAAAGAAAAAGGTAGGGCGCCTAGTAGAAGACCTATATATACTACCCCTATAAAGAGTAGGGGAGTTATAGGCCACTAATAACAATAATAAGAAGGCAAAGATCCTTATAGAAAGGTTCTTTCCCTAACCAGCTTTAGCAGACCTTAGTAATATTATAGGTAAAACACTGGTGACTTGCCTATAGGTTAACAACAACATAATAATAGAGGAAATGGCCAGAACTATTAGCCGCCTTTTAAATTGTTGGAATATATGGACAGGAATATATGGATAGAGGTTACGTAGTCATGTATCTGATTAGTCATCCTTATGGTAACTTATCAGCCCCCTACTTAGGCACTACGATCCTTATGATCCTTTGCTTTCTGCACTTATTAAACACTAGACAAATCTAGAGATTAATAGGCCAATTAAGTGCACTTAGGTGATACCAATATTGATTAATGGTTAACCTTACCAGTTGGCTATAGAGCAATAAGGTTCACTGCCGCCCTAGCAGCTTCGATTAAAAGTAGTACTCCAGTACCTAGCAGCAAAACCAGCACCTAGCAGCTCTGGCAGCACCTAATTCCAGCCAGCTTAGAATATACACAAATACGCAACGCACAAGACATTCTATAGCACGCAAATTAATACCTAGTATAACCTCTTTACTGAGTGCCAGTACCCCTAGCTTATTAACAGCACCCAATACCTAACCGCCCTTGGGCAGTAACCCAGCAGCTACCTTAGCAGCTACCTCAGCAGCACTATATGTAGTATACCAGCTTATACAGCACCTAGCGTTATAGCAACCTAATAGCCTTGCGCAGTATCCAATTACCTAACAGCTTTATGCAGTAAACCAGTGTAGTAATATAACTTAGCAGCAAACCAATATCTAGTATGTGTCTTAGCATACAAACCAACATCCAATAGCCCCATGCAGTACTCCAGCCTTACAGTAACCTAGCAGCGTCAGCGGCACCTAATACCCAATAATCTAGCAGCCTTGGCAGCATCCTATAATCTAGCAGCCTTGGCAGCATCCTATAATCTAGCAGCGTTATAGCAGCACCTAATACCTAACTACCCAATAGCTTTATGCAGTACCCTAGCGTAGCAACGCAACCCAGTAGCGTTAGCGGCACCCAATACCTAATAACCTAGCAGTATTAGCAGCACTAAAGCACCCAGCTACCTTAGACTTGCGGAAAACCAGTAATAGAAGTGTCACTAAGTACTAGGAGATACCAAGTTGCGTCCATTACGCAGAACAACCACATTTATAAAGATTTAGTTGAGTACTTTAGGTTAGAAGTATTACTAAACCTAGGGTCTTAAGTCAACGTCCGAAACGCGCTCCCCTCTACCTACAATCCCAACACCGTCTGCTACCTTACAGATCTGCCACGTTGAAAATCACGTTAATGGCACGCCCCTAAACGCTAGCGTGTCCCTTCCCCTTTTATGGCCTTTGTAAGCTACGAATACTACGTTAACAGAGTCTATATATTAGTGCCTCCTTCTTCCGCCTTATTGCCTGTATTACGACAATTATAACTCCGCTAGAGGAATTAAGACCTACCAATACGCCTATAGACAGACAAGAATTCGTGCCAATACGCCTACAAATACGACCCTGTTGCTAGTACCATACTACTACCTATACAGACAATAATTGTGCTAATATGCATGCGATCTATTAACTAACCAATTGTGCCTATACGCCTACGATCTACCGACCAACCGATAGACGAGCTCTATATTTAACCACTATTACCACCTAACGCTCGCACCGTACTGCTACCTAAATTTAATAACTGTCGTGCCAATATGCCTACGATCCCAATTATGGTTATGCCGATAAGCCTACAACCTAAATATAACTAGGTAGAGCTTTGCTCCCTAAAATACAACCCCATCGCTAGCACCGTACTGCTAGTGTTGGAATATATAGATAAAGGTTACGTGGTCACGTGTCTCTAATTAGTTATTCTTATAGTGACTTATCAGCCGCCTACTTAGGCACTGCAACCCTTATAATCCTCTACTTTCTATACTAATAGCTGTTTTAAGCACAAAGAAAGAACTGCCAGTGTTGGAATATATGGACAGGAATATATAGACAGAGGTTATGTGGTTATGTATCTGATTAGTTATCCTTATGGTGACTTATCAGCCCCCTACTTAAGCACTGCGATCCTTACAATCCTTTGCTTTCTGCACCTATTAAACACCAGACAAATCTAGAGATTAATAGGCCAATTAAGTGCACTTGGGTGATACCGACATAAATAATATAGCACTAGGACTAGATAGAATACTAAATAAGGCCTTAAAGATCTGTAGACTATTTATAGCACCTTAGCTTGCAGATATAGTTAGAGCATACTTTACTATAGGCTACTACCCGTAACTTGGAAGATCTATAATAACGGTTGTTTTATAAAAAGAAGGTAAAGCAGATTACTTAATCCCAGGAAGCTACTGCCCTATTATCTTAGAAAATGCCCTTAGTAAGATCTTAGAAAGGGTAATAGTGGACCATATAGCAGATACGGCTAAGAAATATACCCTACTACTATAAAGTTAAATAGGGGCAAGAAAAAACCGCTTAATACTATTAGTACTTATGTTACTTACCGCCACTATTAAATCTGTATAGGCGATGCAAAGGGACTTTATAGTATTAATGCTTAGCCTAGATATTAGTAGTGCCTATAATAATATACCCTATAAGCGCCTCCTATATATCCTTAGGGCAAAGGGCTTCCTAGAACAGATTATATAATTTATTTAAGGGTTTATAGGCTAGAAAGAAACATTGCTAGTCTTTAGCGGATATTAGAGCCCCCCTATTATAGTTGCAATAGGAATACTATAAGGATTACCCCTCTTACCTATACTCTTCCTTTTCTTTATAAGCAACTTACTTAAGTTCTTTAAGGAAGGGGCAACCTAGGGGATAGGCTTTATTAATAATACAAACCTAATTATATACGGGCTAATGGCCGTAGAGAACTGCAGAACACTAGAAAAAGCTTATAATACCTATATAGAATGGGTAAGACAATATAGAGTCTAATTCTTACCAGAGAAATACCAGCTAATCCATTTTATAAGAAAATGTAACTAACCTATAGATTTCTAGCATATAATTAATATCTAAGACTTTAGGGGCTAACCAGTTTAAGGCCTAAGGGTATTAAGAGTATGGGTAGACAGTAAGCTCTGGTGGAGCGTATATGTATTATAAGTGGCCCATAAGGGCCAAGCGCAGTATATTATAATGTCTAGAATTGTTAATTTTATATAGGGTCCATGCTTCTAAAGGTCACGCCTACTATATATAGCAGTTATCCAGCTGACTATAACGTATGGATCTAGTGTTTAGGCCATAGGAGAAACTAAAAAAGGCCCCCTTAAATCAATCTTTAAACCATTCTAAAAGGTCTAAACAGCCTACCTCTAGAGTATAATAGGCGGGTATAAGCAGATGGCTATAGCACTGCTTAAGAAGGAAGCTAATACCCCCCCCATATAATTATATATTAAAGCCGCGGTAATATAAAGGGCGCAAAAGGAGCGCAACTTTAATGTTATAAAGTATATTAAGACACGCCTAAATAAACTATAAAGGGACCCTAGGGTGCCCTATAGGAGAGCTAACCAACAACCCTAAAGTAGGGAAGATATATTAGAGAAACAGGCGGAAAAAGCAGAAGAAAAATGGTGCTGTGTTAGGGCCTAGGCCTATATAGAGAAGAAAGGGAGATATGTAAGAAACTAGTAAAGATAATAGCAAGAGAGAGAAAGGAGCTAAAGTAGAGTATAAAAGAGTACTAGGAAACTATCTACTGTAATATAATACTAATTGGACCAATACTAAAGAGGTATATAGGAGTTAAAGGTATAGAAGCTGTCTTAGGCAAGAGGAACCTAGGCCGTAACATGGTTAATACTATAGGGGGTAAATACCCAAGGGCTCTAAGAAGGCCTAACAAAGGCAGGAAATATAATAGTAATACTCCTAAGAATAGGAATAATAGGACTAAAAGATTGGCTCTACAGGGTAGGTATTCTAGTAGGTAGCCTAAGATGTAAATATGGCTAGCTAAAACAGACACCAAAACATATAATACTATTATGCCCCTTACGCACCAACCAAGAAGCAATACTCTTAGTAGCTAGCATAGAGAACTATAATACACTGCTCTTAATATAATAAGGTCTTAAGGCGGTTACCTAGTGGCTTATTAGCTAAAATATACTAGACCAGTTCCGGGTTATAAAGGAAATAGTAATAGAAGGCAAAGGGGCGAGTACCAGGCGCCTACTAATAACTCTACAGTAGTAGAGTTAAGTTTATAATACTAGCGCGTCTATAGGCTTATTACGGCAGCAGTGGTTCCTAAGGAGGTTAAAAAGTAAGGTAGTAGAGCACCACAGGTAACTTACAGCCGCTTTGCAGGCGCTATACAGGCAACCTTATAGATGCTATATAGGCGAGTCCTAAAAGGCGGGGAGATAGATTACGGGGTTTTCTTATATAGAGTTTTCTCCCTATATGTATATAAGGAGTAGTCCGCGTGGGCCCAATAAGGATCCAAATCGGACGTTAAGCAATAAATTATTAATATAACTTTAATAGGAGCTATAGAGTATATATTAAAGTCCAAATCTAAATTATTAGAATTTATTGTTAAGTGGTTGTTAAGATATTAGGTAAACGGCTTACTTAGGTGGACGGCTCGTCTATAAAATACGTTATATTATTTTTAATATATTATAAACTTGTTTAAAATACTTTAATAACCTTAAACCTTTATATATAGCCATAATTATATAGCCATAATTTTAAACATATTTAAAACTCTATTATAAATATATTTAAAACTCTATTATAAATATATTTAAAACTCTATTATAAATATATTTAAAACTCTATTATAAATATATTTAAAACTGTTGGTAACACAAGGTGATATTACGTAGCTACGGTTCGTAGATAGTATGATAATTGTTAGATTGTTTTTATAGGAATAAAAAAAGGGGTGAGGAACTTAAGGTTCCTTACTACACTAGGGCCACATTAACACGTGACGGCAATATGCCTCGCGTAACGGCAACTTGCCTTATTCCCGACACTGGCAACTCTTCTTTTTATAGTTGCCATCTATATATATACAAACAGATAGGATGCGACAATACCAGACAGTATACAATAATACCAAACAATATGCGACAATATGCGATAATATAGTAGTTAGTAAAATTTAGCAGATAACGTAAAGACGGGTAGGCCGCTAAGGCGCTAGTAGTAAGCAAGCCAATAGCGATTTTCTATCCTGGGGATAGAAAATCCTAATTAGCTGGTTTAAGTTAGGGTTTATAGAATATTATACTCCTACTCCCTTTTAACCTAATCTTTAACTTATATATATAGAGTGTTTATATTAACAAACGTTTCTAGAGCCTTATTTAGGTTTACCTTTATTATTACGTCTGCTAGGTTATCTTAACTATTAATCTATTAAATCTTAAAGAGTTTTTGCCGTTTGTAGGATTAATAAAGTGCTATAATATTAATTATAAGGCGCTTCTCTTTTGTAGTACCAAGCTTAACTAAGCACTTATAGAGGGAGTATAAATCGGTGTATACAATTATAGAGATAATAGGAAGTTTAAGTTGATCTATAATTATCTTTAGGGTAGTTCCAATTGTAATTACTATATTAACTCCGCCAACTATTCCGTATATCTCTAACGCTAGAACGCTTTAAGTAATATACTTACTCTTAGTTAAGCTCCAATGGATAAGATTGCTATAGATTATAAAGTTATTCTCTCTAGTAAATTTATTTGCGATAATAATCTTATATCCCAACTAGGAGCTAAAATCTTTGTTATTTACAAATAATCCATTAACAAATACAAAGAGCTTAGCGGTAGGAAGATTAATAGGCACATAGAGTAGTCCCCAATTAAGATAGTTTATTTGCTAGGAAAGACGTTTATTTAGGGTAAGAACGTTGTTCTTAGTTAGTTCCTAGTATTAGGTGGTAATAGAGAGATTAAATAAAGCCTTAGGTTAATAGATAGAAGTAATATAAGCTCTATAAGCGCGTTGCTCTATATATCCTTACTTTAGAGAATTAGCGTTAATAACGTTAATCTTCTTACCTTAACCCTTCTGGCGTAAAGCAATAGAATCCTTGTTTAGGGAGAGGGTGCATCTATTAAAGAGTAATAGTATTATTGAATTAAGCTTTTCCTTTGGCTTTACTATAAGATTTGCCTTTACTAACTTATCTTCTTTAAGAGCTAAGAATTGGTCGTCTCCTAAAATAATTATATTATTAGTTTGCATGCTGATGATTCCAAATAGAGTTCCTATAGTTGTAATTAGGAAGCATAGGTTAAATATAGAAGTAGTTATTAAAAGCTTCTCTTTATAGTACTTGCTATAGGTAGCCTACTAATGGGTTCCTACCTCTGCAATTCTATATAATGGCTTAAGCACAACTATAATTATATTTTTGGGATATTGGTAACAAATTTGCTCTAGAAGGTATGCTAATATTAAGCGCTAAAGGTATGTCTTTAATTAGGTATAGGCCTAAGTAATATCTTATAAATAAACCGCTATTCTATTCTTTATTAAGGAGGGAGCTAGTGTAATAATAACTCGCTAACTAGCTTATTAAATTATAGAAGATTGTATAAAAATTACCTCCTTACTATTATTATTGTAACCTTAGATGACAAGCCTTAATTTCTTAAATGGGGCATTAGTAGCTTTGCCCTTAATTTTATTAACTATTCTTAATTTAAAGATGTGAACTTTATTAAACTTAGTAGGGTTATATTTCTTAAATTTAAAGACTCCTTTTATAATAAGACTATCGATCTCCTACTTATTAAATGCTTAGAAAGGAGCTCTTGGAGTTATAATATAACCTTCCTTTTAAAGCTGTTTTATGAGTTTAAAGTTAGCCTTCTCCTTAGCTGTTATAAAGGCCATTAATAGCTTAACTCTATTCTTAATAGCGGCAATAAATTGCTCTTTAAAATTAATAAAATGTTGGCGATTTTGTAATCCCTTTAGGCGACCTCTACCGCGTTATAGTTGCGGCGTATCTACTATAATTATATTAGAATCGTGGTCGCCTTCTAGAGCACATTAATTGTGGCTCTCTTTTAGGGCATTTTCTATAGTATCCTATAAAGGCTCGGAACTGTTATTTTTATAGTAAGGCTTAATAATAGTTAAATAGAATTAAGTGGGTCTATAAGGTATCTAAATAATACAAGTCTAGCCATTAATTATAATAAGTTAATATAGGCCTAACTATCCTCCCTTTTTACGCCATACGCGTACCTTAGACTGGAGTGGCAGATTAAGCGTAGTTAAGGTATTTAGGCCATTTCTTATTCCTAGTGCGTTGTTGACTTAGCGTGTAGCGTAGAGACGTTATACCTCCTTTATTGCCTTGCAAATAGCCTCAGCTCATTACATAATAGAGGGAGATAGTGGAGAATTATTAGTTATTTAAGGGTAGGTACTAAAGACTAGCAATATAGGTACAAGTCCATCTAGGCTAGTAGAATCGTTAATAGCTTTAATAGCTATTTATAAGGTAAGTTCTTTGCTAGCATCCTCTAGTTCTAAAGAGATAATCTTATATATGTAGCGTAATAGCGTGTAATATCGCTCCACTTTTCTAATACTATTATATGCCTTAATAGGGACTTCCTTAACCTTAATTGCTATTGCCTTTATCTATTATCGAAACTCTATAGATGAGAAGTTCTTTCCTATATTATAGATAATTTAATTAGGGGGTCCTAGGTAGACATTAATCTAGCATAATTAAAGGGTATCCTATATGTTCCTAGCTGATATATCCTTTAAGAAACGTGCGGCTTAGAAGGAGGTTAAGAAGTTAATAACTTAGAGTACTAGCTTACCGCTAAGATATATAACGTTAACAATAATATAGAAGTTAAAGTTATAGTTATCTTTAAGGGTAAACTTAAATCGGCCAGGGGACTTCTAGTTTATTTAGCAGTAATAGCAGTACTTTATAAGATGCTTAATTGCCTTAACCTTAACTTTATAACCTGCTTGCTAAAGAACCCTAAGTAATTAGTAAACAGATAGGTGGCTAAAATGATGGTATAGTTAATATAACTCTAACTTAGTTAAATAGCTCTAAGCAACACTCCTTTCTGGTTATTAAAGGAGCAGCCAAGGATAACCCTACTTGTGTATAATAGGCACCCGATTATCTCCCTATATAAATATATTCTTAAGGTTGTTGAGCTTAACGCCTAATTTGTCTATATCCCTAATGCAGAATAGAAACGGACTGTTTACGGGAATAATGTAGAAAGTGATATATCCTAAGGGGGTTTGGACCCTAATTATACTAAAAGAGATTGCGGTACCCTTGCCAAAGCGTATTATATATTAGCCTGCCGTTAATTAGTTAATCTAAATAGAGCTATTAAGCTGCTAAAGGGCTTAAACTTAAGGTTCTCCTACTATAGATACTCCTGCGGCTTTAGTATCTAGTATAATACCATAGAAGATGTTTGCTGAGTATCTATTATTAAAGGAGAACGCGGAGCTTTTCTTTAGCTTATTAAAGATATCTAACTTTGTAATAGAATGGAGCATAGATTGGTTATTAAGAACAGTAATAGTTTATATGCTATCTACCTCACTATACTTAGTAAAGTATTGGTTAGGAGAGTAGTCCTTAATTTCTATATCTATAAGGAGCTGTTTAGTCTTATTAACCTTACCCTTAAGATCTTCTACGCCTTTATATTAAACTAGGAAGCTTTAGAAGTAGGCCATAGTAACCTTATAATTTCTGATATTTCTTACACTCTGACGAAACTTATTATATGCCTCCTTTTGCTTATTAAGGGAGTGTCTAGTTAACTAGCAATTTGGCTTCTTATAAATATAGTACTTTTTCTAGTAATCACTTTAAAATAAACCTCCATAAGGACCTCTATAATTGTACCCTTTGCCGTATTCCCTACCACGGCTACCATATATTCGGTTAGTCCAGTTATAATCATATTGGTCGGGAATACTTGGTTGGGTAGGGTTTTCGGTATAGAACTGTTAAGATTCTTATGTTTGTATCGCAGTACCTACAGCAGAGCGTAGCTCGGCATATACTCCTTTAAACGTATCTATAGGTTTATATAGCGCCAGATTACACTTAGGAACGCTATAGCAGGCTAAGATAACCTAGTCCCTTAGGCTATTCTCATTTTAGTAAGTTTTAGTAAGGCCATGTTAGATTTTCTAGAGTTTATTAAAGAGTAATTAAAGGCACTCTAAACGAGTCTTTATTGGGTTAGAAGCAATAACTCTCTAGAATATAGTCTCCCACCATTTAGACATATAAAGTTGGCAATTCTTATTAGTCTTAAAGTAAGCTCTAGTAAGCTAAAGCATTATATTAAAGCTATAGTTTTTACCCGTAATATGGTTATAATAGAATGTCGCCGCCCGTCCCTTTAACATAATAGAGAAAGCGTGGTGGTACTAGTGGCCTTAAATTCCAACCTTATTGTAACAGTTGTAAAAGACCTGTAGTTTTGTTCTAAGTATATTATACAGTTCTCCTCCAAACTTCTTTTCTTTGTCCGAATATATCTTTATCAGATTTATAACTTCTCATAATAGAGGCTCACTAGTTGGCTAAAGTGGAGGCGGTAGAGGAGGTGGAGGAAAAGTACCTCTAGGTGGAAGAGTACCTCTAGGTGGGAGAGTAGTGTTCTGGGGGTTTAGATACGAATTAAAGTTGCCTTCTAAAGAATATTAGTTGGTTTTAGGTTTCTGTAGTTAACATATAATCTTAGCTTCCGTCTATACTAGCTCCTCTATTCTAATAATAACAGCCTAAATATTACTAGTAATTGGGTTACTGTTCTTAGTAATGTATACCCCATTCCTATAGAGGAAGTCTTAAAAATCCTAGATAATATTAACATTTCCAAGTACCTAAGTATCGGCAGTCCATCCCATAAAATCCTCCCTAAAATATTCCTATAGTTATACATCAGCGTAGTGTCTACTTCGGTAGAAGAGAATATGGTATAGGAGGAAGCCATTAACTTATTTTGCCGTATAGGTTGTTGTATTAAAAACGGGAAAATCATCCTAATCTTTATCAATAAGTTTCGTGTACGTGGCTACCCCTAGTGGTAAGGAGTCTCTCTAGTCGTTAGCTATGTTTTTAGAGGAAGGGAAGTGTTATAGGGTTGTAAAAGAGGAGGTGTTATTAGTATAGGGATTATTAATTGTCGTTTAGTACACGTTTAGATGAGAATCTGCGATTATGGGGCTTAAGACCAGTTCTGGCCTTAAATCACAAAGACTTTTAAAGCATATTATTCTGCGTAATAGACGCAAGAATCTATAATCTGGGAAAGGCTTAGGACTAGTTCTGGCCTTTAGATCCTTAGATTTGTAGAAGAGTTCTATTTAAGGTTTAGGACCAGTTCTGACCTCAAAAGACAGCTTCCTCTAGCACGAGTAGCACTGGTACAGTGGCTTATCTCTTCTTGGTGGAATACCTAGCTATTCTGTGGTATAACAGTGAAGTTAACCACTAATTAGTGTTGGTAACACAAGGTAATATCACGTAGCTACGGTTCGTAGATAGTATAATAATTGTTAGATTGTTTTTATAGGAATAAGGAAAGGGGTGAGGAACTTAAGGTTCCTTACCACGCTAGGGCCACGTTAACACATGACGGCAATATGCCTCGCGTGACGGCAACTTGCCTCATTCCCGACAAAAACTCTATTATAAATATATTTAAAACTGCACTAGGCTAAACTAGGTATATAATAGGTATATTATATAGGCAAAACAATATGGTATTAAATCCACACTAGATAAATACTAGCTTATTTACTTTATAAGGAAAAGGAGGATAAATAACAACCTAGTATTAACGGTAAATATTTAGGGCTATAAAGTAAAACTAAAAACTACCCTTAAGATCCTAGGAGTTTAGATAGACACTAAACTAGACTAGAACGCGTATATTATATAAGCAACTTATAGGGAAGTAGCGGCTTTTATAGTGGTATTATAAATCATAGCCTTAACTTAGGGTCCCTTATTTAGACGTATACAGCTATTATATATAGTAGTGGTAAGGCTAATAATGCTATATAGCACCTAGATCTAAGGTATAGAACTAAATAGTAAACTATTAGTAAAAAGCTCCTTAGCGCTATTAGAGAAGCTATAAAACTAATACCTATATAGAATTATAGAGGCCTATAAAAGGACACCACGGGCCGTAATAAAACGCGAAGTAGTAATATTACTACTAGATATATATATAGAAGCAACTACTATATAGAGAGCATTTATAGTATAAGGCTACCTAGTAGAGAAAGAGATATACTAAATATTAAAACGTATATAAGGAGCAAGGGCCCCCTAAAGGGGTATCGCGCCTAAGCTTATAAGCTAAGAAGCCCTCCGCCTATAAGTGGTAAAAAGAGAATAAAAAATATAAGAGCTACTATAACACTAAGCGGAGACCTACTACTATACTAGTAAAGCACTACTATGGTAATAGAGGCTAGGGGACCACTAATATAAGTAGATCTATTATATGCGTTATAAAATAGATAGATATTAAGTAGAAATAATGCTAAAAGAAGGTAGTAAAAGTATAAAGAGCAATTATATAAAGCACCCTATAGTTAATACTAACTCTTCTCTATATAAAGAATAGATAAAGGTAGAATATTAGCAAAACATTGTCCCCTATTAATGGCCTTAATAATTAGTAGTTAATGTAATTGGCGCGTAGTTAAGGGCATTTAGTAACTCGACCGACTAACCTATGTCGTGTTTTTTTTAACACGCAGTATACACGCAATCTACGCAATTTGTTACGGCTCTGGCAGAAAATGGTAGAACTTGGCAGGCAGGACTTGGCAGAACTTGCAGTTACGTAACTAGAGGACCGCATAAAAGAACCCTACTTCGACCGGCGCTGCTCTTCTTCTCCTTTCCTTTCTCTAGCTTTAGATCCTTGTTTATAAACAATCCAATTATATAGGCTTACGCGACCCTCTTGCCATACTCATGCCTTAATTAACTAAGTCGTTAATATTACCTAAAGCTTGTCTACCCTTTCTTCCTAAGAAGGAATTTAAATATATCTACTGTAAGGGATATTATTGCAGGTCACCTCGGGTTGCCCTCAGGACAACCCCCGGACACCCCTCGGATGGCCGTCGGTTACGTGCCGGAGGCACGTGCCCGTAGTATATAGTCTTTACGATCCTTGAGGCCTTACCTCCTTAAGGATTCGTCTCTCTTACCAATCTATCCTGTTCCATAATCGTGTCCTTATAGCCCCCTGTCTACAAAGTCCCCTTATATTTAAATCCTTTTTACTCCTTTTAGAAGGGCAGCTGGCTTTAAGAACCAGATTATTTTTATTTTTATTTATACCTACTATCCTCCCTTAAAAAATCTCGCGATAACCTAAATGGAAACTCTACGGATACCTTATAGAAAGCCGTCGCGTTAAGGTAGGAAGGTCCCTTTAATAGCGAGAGATTGCGATAATATAAACCTTTAGGTAAGACGGCCGAATAAGCCCTAACACCTAGATGCGCTAGGAGCTCGAAGACTCTTGCACACCTATGGTTACCGCTAAGGAAAATGTAGATACCCTCTATAACGGTCGTAATACTGCTGGAAAGCAACTGGAACCCCTCCGGCCCCACCTAGGCTAATCGGAAGATTAAGCACTAGAGGTAACCCTAAGATCTTCCCCTAAGCCAGAAATGCCAGAGGAATGTACTAATGTGTCTGATTAGGGATCTAACCGGAACCCTCCTGGAAGACTATTAGCCCATAATTAGTATAGTGGCGGTGTATAGACTACTTATAAGCTAAGCGGGCCTACCCCTTTTAGTAACCTAACCTAAATACTAACTTAAGACCCAAGCCTTGTTAGGAAGCCTATACTAGATAGGTAGAGGAGCTCACGCGATTTAATTTTGAGATCGAATATAAGCTAGGGGAGAACAACCCTGCTAATAGACTATTACGACGGCCAGACTATGCTAAAGGCTTTAAAACGGGAGAAGGAAAATAGATAATAGATATCTTACTCCCTATATTGTAGAACAAGCTCTAGGTATAGGATGCTCGAGCACCTATAGCTCTATACACTAAGTCTTAGGTAGTATAAACCCCGTCGGCTTCCACTGACGTTCTAGCTAGTACCCAGTTCGTGGCCGATAAGGGTCTAAATATACCTAGATAGGACGTCCCTGACACAAGTTTAGAACCTAGTAATACGCTACCTCTAATTGCTAAGCTATCCCCTTAAGCTAATAGCGAAGCTATAGAGTAATTGGAACTCAGAGCCCTATAATAACTAAAGAACTTTAACCTCGTAGCGGCCTTCCTGACGTACGCGTATTGAAGAGTTGCAAGATCTATAGTACTATTTAGTCTTATACTTAGAGCAGTATGGGACGAAATAGCTTTTACCCAGGAACTATCCAAAAGGTTAACGGATCTTATCTATAAGGTATAATAGAGGGACGCTTCCTATGCTATCTTTAATGCGGAAGTAGACCGGAAATGTAATAGAAAGGAAGCTGCAAGGCGCTAAAATTGGGAACTAGACCTAATGGGCCTACTGCGTAGAAATGGTAAGGTTTAGGTGCTACCTAAAGTAAATCTACGGCAGAAGATTCTTATAAAGAATCACAATAATCCTCTAGGCGGCTACTATGGTTAAGCTAAAACAGTGGAATTACTTTAGCGCAAATACTATTAGCTAAAGCTTAAGTAGGAAGTAAAGGAGTACATTGGCTATTGCGAGAAGTATTAAGTATATAAGATCCGTAGGCATAAGCTATGGGGTCTACTTGAATTAGTTCCCCCCGTTAGTAAGCCATAGCGACATTACGCCATGGACTTTATTACGGATCTCCCGCTATCTAAAGATGGCCAAGGACGAACATACGATTCGGTCCTTATACTTATTAATAGGTTTTTAAAGTACGTCTAATACCTTCCTATTAATAAGATAATTAACGTATAAGCGCTTGCCAGCCTAATTAAGGAGAAATACTTTCTTAAAGTAGACTAGCCGCATTCTATTATTACCGATAGGGGCAGTATCTTTATAAGCCAGTACTGGTCGGATCTATGCTTCTATTTAAAGATAAACCACCATTATAATATAGCTTTCCATCCACAAATGGACGGGCAAATAGAACGTTAGAATTAGAAACTAGAGTCTTACCTGCAAATGTATTTAAACTACTAGCAAGACAACTAGTGTGAGCTACTTCTATACGCGGAGTACGCTTATAATTTAAAGCAACATGCATCGCATAAGTATATACTAATCCAGATTACCTATGGCGTCTAACTATTTAGGTTTAATAGTGTACCTAACGATTACTAGCTAAGGCCATATAATTAATTATAGGATCCTACTAGGAAGTTAAAGGACATCCACCGGAGAGTATAAGGATACCTCTAGGAATAGGAGGAGTAATAGAAGTATGCGAAGCAGAGCCTATAAGATGCCTAAGAGCAGCAGAGACTCTGGTACAACTGTAAATACTAAAACAAGCATTTCAGAGTAGGCGACGAGGTTCTATTATATTTAACGAATATTAAGACCTATCGACCATTAAAGAAGCTCGATGTAAGATACCTAGGTCCCTTCTAAGTTAAGGAACAAATTAGTAAGCTAGCCTACCGTCTCCAGCTACCCCTATCTATGGCCTATATACATCTAGTGTTTTACGTAAACCTACTAGAGCTATAGTATAGACCACCGCCGGAAAAGAACTTCCGTTTAGGCCCAATTGAACACTCTAAGGTAGTGGGCGAGTGGTATGAGGTTAAAGCTATACTACGCTATAAGTCTGTCAAGAATAAGCTTTAATATAAAGTTAAATGGCTAGGCTGGCCCGCTAAGGACTCTATATAGAAACTAGAGGATTACCTTAAATATTACGAAGATATTCTAAAAGAATATTAGGACTAAGGTCTATAATCTACAAATTATAGAAAGCGCTCTAATACTATGGTGTTATCGCGACCTATAAAGAAAGTTATAGTAGGCCGTAAAAGGCCCTAAAGAGTAAATAGGTTAAATCGGATATAGAATAGATAGGCTCTAGAAACCATAAGGATTAGGGCTACGGCCTAAGGCAGGACGGGTCCTTAGCCTTTTTACGTACATAGCAGAGTTAATAGGGCATTTTGCTAGAATTGCATTCCTATTTATTAATCTATATTAGGAACATTGTTCCTAGGGCTCCTAAGCCCTTTCTAAAAGCCTTCTAAGGCCTTCCCAAGCACCAAATTAAGGTCCTTAATTGCTACTATATATAAGAATAAACCCCAAATACCTAATCTAAAAAGCCACTATACCTTATCCTTAGGAGTAGGATTAGTATCCATCGGGCTACTAAGTGATGGCTGACGAGAATGAGATCTAGACCCCTTAGTAGGGGTATAAGTAGGTATAAAAATAGGGGTAGGACGATAAGGTGTAGCTGGGGCAGAGATCCTTAAACGCTTAACACTAATATTAGGTCCAAACTAATACTAATAAAGCTCTTGCGGCGTAAGCTTATAGTTAATAAAGACACGCTTAAGCCCAGAATGAACAGAGACGTTAGCTAGCTGGCATAGTCTAGAACTACCGAGACCTTGCTACGGTAACTGTTAGTTACCTATCCGTTAGGTACCCGAAGGGTAACCTACCTAATACCGCATTATATTATGCTCTTTTGAAACTTAACACGTATACGCGAACTTCTTCTTATGGTAAACGGTAACCTTCTTCTTATTACCCCCATCTTTTACCCTATCCTTAGTGTACCAATCTTGCTCTCGCATAAGGCGTTGCTAGCTGGCTTGCTGGGAATTATAGGCAGTATAGATGGCCGTGGCATAGTCTTAAATTTAACCAAGTTGTTTAGCATTTACGCTGGAATGAGAGAGAGCCCGGGCGATGTAGTAGTTAAGGATATTAAAGGAACGTCGCCACTTAGGCCTAGGCTATTAAAGCTTAAAGTTAGCAATAGAAATCTATTAAAAATAGAAAAGCTTACCTTAACGCAACTGCCGCTCTTAGTACGCATGCATCGATTATAAGGACTAGAGGTATTGGATCTTACGTAGTGTGTCTTATTACAAGCCTCTAGAATCCTCTTATTAGATTTCTGGTCTTTTAAGGACGTGTAGGTAAAGTTATTTAGGTAGGACTAGTACCAGTTACGGGTTAGCGGAGGTTAAGGTTCTATATATAGCGGCAGGGCCAGAATACGCTAAGGAATTAGCTTAGAAGAGTAGTTAGCAGGAGAATAAAGAGGCATATTAAAATGATAATGGAAAAAAAGAAAATCTTAATAATATATTAAAGATACATCTAAAATTAGACAAAGGCTAATAATAGGAAGTGAGGTGTTAAGGAAAAGGATTAAGCTCGATAAGCTAGGTGTCTTTATACCTCACCTTCTAACACCCTTCTAGTAAATAGCCGCAACCTTGCCGATATAACTCCGTTACAATAGCGCAATTTAGAAGGAAGGAAAAACGAGTATAAGCTATTTAGCCATTACTTCCTTATAAAAACTGATTACGCGGCCGGAGGAAGGCAATTAAGACGTCAATTAAAAACGTATATAGGTTAAATTATACCTAAATAATACTACGGTATTAAAAGAACAACGTTACAGACGTTTTTGATAATCGTATAATAGCTATAGGCGCTATTGCGAAGTGTCTCCTGTTTGCTAGATAGTAAAGCTACGCCAATTATATAGTATAGGACCACCAGATTTGAAACTATATATACCAAATCTAAAGAGATAAGTCTCTTTAATTAACTAATTAATTTCCTAACCGCATATAGTAGCCTAAGGGCAAATGCGGGAGTAATGTGTTGGTGACGCAGGGGATTAGGAGAAAGAATTATAGATTATATCTTAACAGTTAAAGACGACGGTGAGCGAAGGCCCTATATGCTGAATCCCATACTAAAAGGTTCCACGGAACTATACTAGGAATACTAAATTGCCTATAACACTTGTGATTAATTGTAGACTAGTATAAAGGCTTAAAAGTAGAGTTGTATAAAAATCCTTAGGTTAGCCTAGGTAGTTACCAGCATGCTTCCGGCAGGCTTCTAATAGGTCTCCTAGCAATCCTCGTATCTTTTCTCTAGTTATATTTTTTCCTTATTAAGGTTTTTAAGAGTTTAAAGCAGGGGTTAGATAGATAGATAATATATAGTGGTATGCTAATATCTCTCCAAACCCCTTCCGGGACGAGCCTTTATAATCTCCCTTTACTACAAGGTAATGGCGATTGGGGGCCGACCGCAAGAAGGGGGGGGGGGTAATGTAAGGGATATTATTATAGGTCACCTCGGGTTGCCCTTAGGACAACCCCCGGACACCCCTCGGATGGCCGTCGGTTACGTGCTAGAGGCACGTGCCCGTAGTATATAGTCTCCACGATCCTTAAAGCCTTACCTCCTTAAGGATTTGTCTCTCTTACCAATCTATCCTATTCCATAATTGTGTCCTTATAGCCCCCTGTCTATAAAGTCCCCTTATATCTACAGACCAAGGATAGAAAAAGGATATAGGAACGGACCTAAAGGATATTACTAGAATAATAGGACCCTAAGGACAGGACAGAACTAAAAGGATATATATATTACAACCTAAAAATATACACAGACTAGAACCCCTACAGAAACCTACTAGAAATTATCTAACTACTATACTAAGAAATATAGTAGCTGGTAAAGCCGCTATAGGACCTATAAATACCTCTAATAGTATAATAGTTACCGTCTTAACCCCCTAGAAAGAACTTATAGCAGCTAATACTAAAATTAAATGGCTTTAAGAGCTGCTTAAAACTAGAGATACCCCTATATTTAGTAAGGAGTTATTAGACACCTAGAGACTTACTATAGTCCTTAAGGCCCTAGCATAACGCATAGTATTAGCATTATTGCGGTCCGCAAAGGTTATAGATCCCCTATTGCTTATAGACGGAACTAACTCTATATTTAATAATTAGAAGCTTTAACTGCAAGATAAGCTTAAAGTTAATACAAACTACTTCCCTACTACTTAAGCTAAGATGGCCTATGTCTTTAGCCGCACTAGTAGGAATATATAGACGCATCTATGTCCGCGATACGCCTAGGACTTGGTAGACCCCTTCCTCTCTAGAGAGAAGATAATTAACTACCTGTCTTCTATTTATAAGGACCCCTTTAAAATACAGAATGATCGCCTTAATTATAAAGCCCTTAATATAAAAACGATGGAGACCTTTTTAGCCTTCTAGACCCACTTTTTATACTTAGTTGGTTAAGCCTAAATTCTCTATAAAGACCTAATGCCAGACCTCTTTAACAAGCTTACCCTAGACCTATAGCGCGCTATACTACTAGTTTTTACTACTATATAGACGCTAAAGGTACTTATGGACTACTGCCTAGCTATTAATTAAGGACTTTATTAAATTAAGGCATAAGCTAAGCAGTATAAAGCTAGAAACTCTTTAAACTAGACTATAAGCGCTATAAGAACAGCCTGTAGTGCCTTAGCATAATTAGCAAACCCTATAGTACTAGCTGTATAGCCCCGCTATTAATTTAGCGGCTAGCTATATAGCTAGTCCTACCGCGGGTCCGGCGTATACTTGGCCTATATATAGTAACCCCTGTAAATAGGCCCTTAGCAATTAAGGAGCTTGGTTCTTAAATGGACTATTTTGCTAAGGACTACCTAATAAAGGTAAAAACGGATAAGGTTCTGTTAATATAGGAGGATAGTATAAAGTTAGAAAAAGAGAAACCCTAGAGGAAGGCTCCTCTCTAGGGTTAAAAGGGATTAATATATTATACGTTAATCTGGGTCGGCTAGTTAGTAGAAAAAGCTGCACTATTCCTTATACTTTATTTTGTAATAGATATTAAGTTTTAACCTTTACTTTAGCTAACTTTAGAGCAAACGCCTTTGCCTTAATAGATACCCAGTATACTATAAAGCTGGCTAACTTTTTAAACGCACCCCTTAAAGAACAGCCTAAACTAATTCCTATTTATGGGTATAATAGATAAATAGGGCCACCTATTATAACTATCTTACGGATTTGCCTTTGCGTAGATAGACGAAAGTAGTATAATATTCCCTTTCTTATTACGGGCCTAGGGAGCTATAATATAATTTTAGGAAGAAAATGGCTAGCCTACTTAGGTTTATAGCTTAACGTTTAAAATAGACGGCTTATCTAGCCTAAAACCCTACCCTTAACCCCTTTTTTAATAAAGGAAATTAGCATTATAATAGAAAACTTTATACGGCTATAGATAGACACCATTTATTAGGACGATGCTATATATAGGGACTAGGTATTTAAAAAAGATTTATAGCTTAATCCGTAACGGATCTATATACTATAACGCTCCTAAACTACTAATATTACGCCGCCGGCACTAAGGACCTAGGAAGCCAGTAATAAGCTAGTTAGATTAGGCCCTATATAACTATAGAGAATAGCAAGAAAGATTAGACGCCGTACTAAACGTATAGACTAGAAAGATAACTTATGGAAGATGGAATAGGAGCTAAGGAGGGTTATAAACCCTTAACGTATTCGGTAAGTAACCTGGCCACGCAAGTAAGCTGGCCACCTCAAAACCCCACCAAAAATTAGAAATTCATAATTTAATATCTTAACAACCACTTAATAATAAATTTTAATAATTTAAATTTGGACTTTTATATGCGCATTGCAGCTTCTATTAAAGTTGCATAGTAATTCGTTTAGTGGGGTTTAAAATATTATAATTATTGACTTTTGGAGCTCTTGCTGCACCTGGCCTAAAAAGACCAAACCAACTAAAAGAACCCTGAAAAACACCCTGATAATCCCCTGAGATGCATGCATTACAGGGGAGGCATAGGTGGAACGACAGTGGTACGCAGTTGCGCGCGACCGCCAGACCTATACCTAACAATAGCCCCCTATAACAACAACAAGGACGGGCGAATACTACACCAGAAAGCGGAAATACCCTAATTAAGAAGGCATCTAACAAAATATAAAGCCTATTGGACGCGTCTAGTATCTGGAACTATAGGGGAGTATCTGTTAGCTATTACAAACTAATGCAGCTAGTAGAATGGCTCCAGTTTAGTGAACCTTAGGCGCCCCTTTAGTAAACCCTTAATTAAATCCTCTAATAGCTAAATAAAATTGAAGATAAATAAAACCCCCCCTAATAGGCGAACCGCACCTAGGCCGCTGTAGCTGCGCTCCTATAGTATAGGGAACCTACCCCCCTAAAGATAATAACTGGGTATATAATCACAATATGACCAAATACAGAAAAGGTAGAGGAACTTAGGGGATAATTAGAAATAGAAGTTCTTACGGAGATTCGCAAGGAGGTCTATAACGCCGTCACAGTCCGACACCTTAGGAGTGGAGATATTAGAGTTACCCTAAAGGACCAACAGGTAAAGGAACAGGCCATAAGGGTAGGGGATAGGCTAGGAGAGCGTATTAGCATAAAAGTGCTTTATGAAGATTACCTAGTTGAAGTCCTATTGGTTCCTATAAGCCTTAGGGTAGAAAGGAGACGCCAGGTGGACAATATAGTAACTATATAGGAGATAGTAAAATAAACAGAACGCCTTATATTAGGACTTATAATTACCCAGATCTAATGGCTTTAATAGGAAAATATAAACTAAGTATATAATAAGAATAATAAGAGGACATAAGGGGCGCCAGAGACTCGCTAGGGAAATAATAAATGAATGTATGGCTCCCTTATTGTTAGCGTACATATACTAGAAATGCAAAAACTCCTTATTTAAAAAGGAATAATTATAAATGGCCTTATATACAACACAAGGCTTTATAACCATAGACTATGCCTAGAATGATATTATTGCTGTATATAATAGGGACACACCCAATCCATATACGCAGTATAGGTGTGCTGCGGCCATTATATAGGCCCCCACGATATAAGATAATGTATAAATTAAGACTAAACAAAATGCGCGAACTGTCACTAAAGTATATATAAGGCGTGGGAGAGAGAAGACTGTATTAAATATAGGAGATGGAAGGAAAGGGCTTAATAGCTATAGGAACAACTGTACGCTAGGTTATATAAATAGAAATAACAGGCGATAAGCTAGGGGGACATAGGTGTCTTCCTAGCGTTTCTTATCTTTAATACTAGGGGGCTAAGCCAGCCATCCTAAGCCTTAATAGGTTAAAAGCGACGCTGCGCGACATCACCAGACCGAACAGGGACATAAGGGACATATGGGACATAAGGGAGAGGACGCCTAGTAGGAAGACCCCTATGGACAGCTACAGTAAGTTTAAGGCCGGGATAATTAAGAATTAGATTTAACGCGGTAAATATAACATATATAGCTGGCTTATAAGGGGCACACAGCTAACTGGCGAGAATGGGGGAAGAACTGGAGGCAATAATAGACTTAGATTTAGAAAGGCTAATAGGAACATAAGACACAGAAATGGAAAGCTCTATATAAAATAAGTAGTGGCCAGGGAGTAAATATAGGAGATGGAAGTCCTAAACATTTTAGAGAAAGTAGAAACGGAAGAAGCGAGGAGTAAAGGAGAGGCGAAGAACCCCCGCTAGGGGTCTGCTACTTGACCATTATATAGTATAACTGTGGTAATACGAACCACTGTCTAGTAAGGCCCCTACTAGATAGTCTAGACCTAGAGAAATACTATATTCTTGCTATATAAGAGCCGTATTATAATACCTACATATAATTAATATACTGCCCCTAAGGATTCCAGCTCCTGTATGAACCAAAAGCAGCTATACGCGTATGCTTTATAATTAGTAAAAATATTAGCCTTGCCTTATAGTTATAGCAGGCAGTTAACCTAGATATATAGGGGACTAGTACAAATTATTAATATCTATAACCCTAGGGTTGAAGGGGTAGCATAGATAGAGAATATTATATCTATAATAAGCTTGCTAGAAACTAAATACGCGGAGTTCATTCTACTAGGAGATATAAACCTCTACCACCTATAGTGGGGGGGCATCTATGTTGCTGCTGATTGATAGGCAGAGTGCCTACTAAGAGCTATAGATAATGGGGGCCTTAAGCTAGCTACCCCCCTAGGTGTAATTATATACCAATAGGGTACTGCCAAAAGTATAATTAATCTTATGATTATGGACGAAAACCTATACTAGAGACTTAAAAGGTGCTCCCTTAAAGAAGAATGGGTACTTACCTTAGACTATATCCCTATCTAGATACAACTAGATTTGGACATTAAGGCGCAACCAAATGGCAAAAGATATGTAATAAGGAAGCTTAACATAGATAGCTTTCTTAATACAATTAAATAATAACTTTAAGACCTAGAAGAAATCTACCTAATACTAAACAAGTGAGGCTTATTGGCTACCCCTAAGGAAATTAATTAAAGACTAGAAAGGATCTAGGCAGTAATTAAAAGTGGGCTAAAAGAGCACTGCCTGGTTTTAAAACCAGGCCCCTACGCGCGATATATATGGTCTGTATAGTGCGCGGCCCTTATAGCCAGCCAACGACGAGCAAGGAGGAAATACACAAGTAGCCACAATTCTGAGGATAAGAGATGATATAAAGACACAAGAAACCAGCTAAAGAATACCCTAAAAAAAGAAGTAAGGAATAACTAGAGATGGTTTATAAACGAATATACTATTAACCTGAGTCTCCCCTATAATAAGGGCCTTTGGACTATAGCGAAATAGGTAAAGAAAAAGGCGGGATGCCTAGTAGAAGATCTATACCTACTACCCCTATAAAGAGTAGGCGAACCACAGGTCACAAGCAACAATAATAAAAAGGCAAAGATTTTTATAGAAAGATTTTTCCCTTAACCAGCTCTAGCAGACCTTAGCGACATTACTAGTAAAACACCGGTGACTTGCCTAAGGGTTGACAGCGATATAATAACTAAAGAAATAGCCAGAACCATTAGCCGCCTCTTAAATAATATAGTACTAGGACTAGATGGGATCCTAAACAAAGCCCTAAAGACCTATAGACCACTTATAGTACCTTAGCTTGCAGACGTAGCCAGAGTATACTTTGCAATAGGCTACTACCCGCGACTTAGAAAATCCATAATGACGGTCATTTTATAAAAAGAAGGTAAAGTAGACTACTTAATCCTAGGAAGCTACCGCCCTATTACCTTAGAAAACACCCTAAGTAAGATCTTAGAAAAGGTTATAGCGGACTATATAGCAGACACGGTAGAGGAACACGCCCTACTACTATAAAGCTAAATAGGGGCAAGAAAGAATCGCTTAACGCTATTAGCACTTATATTACTTGCTACTACTATTAAAACTGTATAGGCTATGCGAAAGGACTTTATAGTATTAATGCTTAGCCTAGATATTAGCGGCGCCTATAATAATATACCCTATAAGCGTCTCCTATACATCCTTAGGGCAAAGGGCTTCCTAGAATAGATTATTTAATTTATTTAAGGATTTATAGGCTAGAAAGAAATATTATTAGTCTTTAGCGGATACTAGAGCCCCCCTATTGCAGTTATAATAAGAATACTATAAGGATTACCTCTGTCGCCTATACTCTTCCTCTTCTTTGTAAGCAACCTGCTTAATACTTTCAAGGAAGGGGCAACCTAGGGGATAGGCTTTGTTAATAATATAAACCTAATTATATATGGGCCAATAGCCGTAGAGAACTGCAGGATACTAGAGAAAGCCTATAACACCTATATAGAATGGGCAAGACGATATAGAGTCCAATTCTTACTAGAGAAATACCAGCTAATTTATTTTATAAGAAAATGTAACTAATCTATAGATCTTTAGCATACAATCTATATCTAAAGCTTTGGGGGTTAACCGGTTTAAGGCCTAAGAGTATTAGGAGTATAGGTAGATAGTAAGCTCCGGTAGAGCGTATATACGGCATAAGCGGCCTATAAGGGCTAAGTATAGTATATCGCCATGTCTAGGATTGTTAATTCTATATGGGGTCTATGCTTCCAGAGGTTACGCCTACTATATATAGCAGTTGTCCGGCTAACCATAACGTATAGATCTAGCATTTGGGCCACTAGAGAAACCAAAAAAGGCCCCCCTAAATTACTCCTTAAACCACTCCAAAAGGTCTAAACAGCCTACCTTAGGAGTATAATAGGTGGGTATAAGCGAACGGCTATAGCACTACTTAAAAAGGAAGCCAATATTCCCCCTTTATAACTATATATTGAAGCCGATATAATATAAAGGGTGTAAAAGAAACGCAACTTTAACGTTATAAAGTATATTAAGACATGTCTAAACAAATTATAGAGGGACCCTAGGGTGCCCTGTAGGAGAAGGAACTAACAACCCTAAAGTAGGGAAGATATATTAGGAAAACAGGTAGAGAAAGTAGAAGAAGAATAGTGCGGCACTAGGGCCCAGGCCTATATAGAGAAGAAAGGGAGACGCGTAAGAGGCCAGTAAAGATAATAGTAAGGGAGAGAAAGGAGCCAAAGTAGAGTATAAAAGAGTACTGGAAAACCATCTACCGTAATATAATACTGGTTGGACTAACGCTGGAGAGACGAATAGGAGTTAAAGGTACAGAGGTAGACTTAGGTAAGGGGAACCCAAGCCATAGTATAAGTAATGCTATAAGGGGTAAATACCTAAGGGCTCTAAAAGGGCCTAATAAAGGCGGAAAATACAATGGCAACACTCTTAAGGACAGGAATAATAGGACTAAAAGATTGGCTTTACTAGGTAGGTGTCCTAGTGGGTAGCCTAAGGTGCAAATGTGGCTGGCTAAAATAGACACTAAAACACGTAATACTATTATGCCCCTTATATACTGGCTGAGAAGCAATGCTCTTAGTAGCTGGTATAGAAAACTATAATACACTACTCTTAACATAGAAAGGCCTTAAGGCGGCTACCCAGTAGCTTATTGGCTAAAATATGCTAGACCAGTTCTAGGTTGTAAAGGAAATAGTAATAGAAGGTAAAGGGGCAAGTAACAGGCGCCCCCTAATAACTCTACAGAAGTAGAGTATAGTGTATAATACTAGCGCGTCTGTAGGTTTGTTATGGCAGTAGTGGTTCCCAAGGAGGTTAAAAAGTAAGGTAGTAGAGCACTATTGGTAACTTATAGGCGACTTATAAGCGAGCCCTAAAAGGCGGGGAGACGGATTATGGGGTTTTCTTAAATAGAGTTTTCTCCCTATATGTATATAAGGAGTAGTCCGCGTGGGCCCAATAGGGATCCGAATCGGACGTTAAGCAATGAATAATAATAAATATTATAATTTGGGGGCTAAAATAAAGCCAAATTGCTATATTTTAAAAACCACCAAACTAATTACTATGTAACTTTAATAGAAGCTATAAAGCGTATATAAAAGTCCAAATCTAAATTATTAGAATTTATTATTAAGTGGTTGTTAAGATATTAAGGTATGAATTTTCTAATTTTTAGTGGGGTTTTAAGGTGGCTAGCTTATTTGCGTGGCCAGCTTACTTACCAAATACGTTAACCATAAAATACGGTTTATAGAACGTCTGTAAAGAAACTTATAAACCTCCTACTAGTTAATATTTACTATATTAGCGCTATAGGATTCTACCAGAACATAAAACGGCCTAATACTGTTGCCTTTACAACTAGCTTATATAAAATTAACCGGATAATTAAAGACAAAGAGGCCCTAGCCTATAACAGCTTAGTAAGGAAAGTAAGTTTATAGATAAGGAGCTAGTAGAATAGAAACTACTCCGCCAATACTAGAAATTTAAGGATATATTCTCTAAGGTAGCATTTAATATGCTTCCGCCTTACTAACTATATAACTATAAAATTAAGATTAAGCTAGATAAAGAAAACACCCTTAGCTATAGCCCCCTCTACTAGTAATCTACTAATAAGTTATAGGCTACTAAATAGTATTTTATTAATAACCCTAATAAGGGCTTTATTAAGCCTAGCTAAGTCCCCTTTACCTTACTTATTCTCTTTATAAAAAAGCCTAATAGCGGACTCTGTTTCTATATTAACTACTATAAATTAAACTATATAACCCGCAAAGACCAATATTCGCTGCCCTTATTTAAAGAAACACTAGCCTATATAAGTAAGGCTAAGGTTTTTATAAAGCTTAATATCCGCTAAGCCTTTTACTAAAGTAGGATAAACCCTAGATCTAAGGATTTTACTATATTTTAGACCCACTATAGATTATATAAATATAAAGTACTACCTTTTAGACTAACTAACGGACTAGCTATATACTTGTCAGATAATCTGTATTCTCTAAGGCGTGGGACACGTGCACGAGTCACGTGCACGGGGCACGTGCATTGTAAATCTCTTCAGAGCCCTAGGGGCCCTAGGTTAAGACAATCGACATCAATTAACGATCAAGTCAAGATCATTAATCAATCAACCCATTTCATTAATGAACTCATCTATTTGAACTTCGTGACAGTTATAAGCCCGGTCCGCCGACTCAAGAAGCTATTCAGCCATTACTCAATCATTTGAAGAAATTCTACCTTATCGTCAGACTCTGACACCTTATCGTCAGGACGCAGACTCTGACAGAAATCCTACCTCGAGTGTCGCAGGACGATTCTGACACGAACCTTCCACGAGATTCCACGAGATTCCACGAGATTCCATGAGAAATCCTACCTCAATCGTCACAGGACGACCCTGATGACAAGGACGATCCTAACGACAAAAATACCATCTTAAATCCTCCTTTGCCTATTAGTCAAAATGACTCCACCGACATCGAGTTCGTTGACCATGATTATCCTCAATAAACTAGAAGACTGGGAGCAATGGATCTGGCAACTACAAGCCCTTATAGATCAGCAAATTTGGGCCCACGTTAACCCAGCCACAGAAGCACCTTAAGAAGGTCTACTTGAAAAACCACCTCTTCTAAAGGTCATAGATTTTAATAAGAATGCAACCTTATATATATAGCTCTTAACGAATTAACAGAAAGCGTATAAGAATAGCAGACGATACTACAACCAGGACATAAAGTATTTCCTTAGACAGGAAGATTGTCTTTAATAGATCCGCACCTAGATTACGTCCATAGTATCAATTTAGAAGAAGCTACTGCTTGACCTTTCCTTAACAGTCAAAGAGTGGCTATCTTGGCTAAAGGAGAACATAGAACCTACCTTGTCGTTTATTAGGAAGAAGGTATAATACTAGTACACGGAAGCCCTTAAGGGGTTTAAATAGTTGTCAAAATTAAACCAGTGGCTAGATTAATGGGAACACGCAATATCCCTAGAAGAGAAGTACAAGATCCCTCAAATGTCCAATAAAATCTGGCTACAAGATTTAGCAGAAGTTATTCAACCGTTTAGCAACGCCTACTATATAAAGTACACTACCAAGTTAAATAACCCTTAGAAGTTAAGATCTTCCAAATACCGCAAAGTAGCAAAGGAGCTGTAAGAAGGACTTAGAATACCCTTAAAGAAAGCTAATACTACTACAAGAGGGAGTACCTTTAATACAGACTTCGCAGAGCAAGCTATAATGGATCACTCTAATACTACTAAAGGTCTAGGGAAAGAAACCTCAGCACATACTAGACGCTTAAAGAGAGCCAGGTCACTAGTAAACAAGGAGACGTCCCACAAGAAGCTACTACCTGTGTGCTTAGCGTATAAGAAACAAGGACATTCCCTTTAAAACTATTAGTATTTATTTAAAGACAAGAAACCCAAAGGAGTCACAATCGGAGATGCTCGCATTAAAAGGGTGCTAAAGAAGGTAGAAAAGAATAAGAATCTCACTAACTAAGTTACAAAGATCAGACTTAAAGAACAGGAAGATAAGGCTTAATAACGACAGGACAAGAGCTAGGAAGTTAAAATTAAGGGAGAAGCTAATATAATATTCCTAGAATTGTATTATACAGGTCAAATCCATCCACTAAAGCTATTAACTATTCTTAACTTAGGAACTACTTTACACATCTTCAATAATCTCTCTCATTTTTACAACTTTAGGAAAGCTCCAAGACACAAATACGTCACTGCCAGCAGCTCAGAAGTGCCTATACTAGGTTATGGCGATGTCACTATTTAAGTTATAAAACTAGACAAGAGCAAGGGAATCCTATGTCTTAAGGACATTGCCTTCTATATGGACTTTAATACAAATCTAGTGTTGTTCCGTCTACTTTAAAAGCAAGGGTACTTCTAGGACAATAAAGGAAATAATAATCTTCTAGTTTAGAAGGACGATACAATCCTATATTAAATGGAAGAACGTTACAGATAATAGACTATTAAATATATCCGACCAGGAAGTCTATTAGCGTTTAATACAAGCCGACTACTACGCCGCCAACGGAAGCGCAGAGCATTATTAAGAGATATTCACCCAGATATAAAAGGTAATACATAACTATAGCATCTGCGTCTAGGTCATCCAGGACCTATAAGCCTTTATTATTTAGGTATTAACGCCCTAAGAGTTAAGCTTTAAGGCCTAAAGACAACGGAATATTAATATTACAGTCTCGCTAAAATCAAGCGTCAGGTCTTATAAAGGTTCTCAGAACAGAATATTAATAAACTTTATCTTAACCTCTATATTAACTAGACTGACCTTAAGGAAGCACATACCGGATTTATATAAGTTATATTTATCTATAACACTTTCTTAGAAAGAACCTTCCCGTATTTTATAACAACGCATAGCAAAGAGAAGGAGACACTATAAGTGCTTAAAGATTTCATCTAATGGATTTGTCTGAGGTATAACCTTAAAGTTAACACTATTAGATCAGACAATAAGCTAGGGAGAAGGAGAACCCTTAAATGGCTATAAACCTAAGGGATTACCTTTAAGCCTTCAGCGCTATATACCTAAGCACAGAATGGTACCGCCGAACGCTTAGGGGGTGTAATTATTAAGAAAGGACGTGCAATAAGAATTGCTACCAATCTACCATATAACCTATAGAATAAGATAGTTAACTATGCAGTCTACCTTCGAGATTAAACGCCACGGGAAAGCAATGGATGGAAATCGCTATACAAAAGGTTCTATATCTACCTAGCAAATAGGAGATTAAGAAAACCATAATTAGCGCACCTAAAAGCCTATAGCTGTAGGGCGTACACAATGATATTAGATGCCTAGCTAAAGAAGAAAAAACTAAGCAAGCTAGATCCGCAAGCCCATATTAGCTACCTTATTAGCTATAACTCTACCAATATCTATAGGATCTGGATCCCGCATAAAGGTATCATTATCTCTACTAGGGATATCATCTTTAACAAAAAGACGTTCTTTAACGGTAAGTAAACGGACATCTTAAAGGATCTACACGCTAAATTAGATATGCTAATTAAGAAGATTTAACTCCCTAAGACCTTAACTAAGAACGAGGTTCTTCTAGAAGATAATAATAAAGTATTTAAACCGTCAATTTAAGAGGAAGATAATAACGTTAATAAGCTAGTTCAAACCTTTGATAAGTTAGCAGATCTTAAGCTTATAAGAGCTCTTAAAAACGCGTATTATACGCCACCTCTAATAGAAGAAGACGAAGAATCTCCATATACCTTTTATGTCAAGTATCCTATAAAGTTAGATACTAATTAGGATACTATTAACCAAGTAGGAGATAGGTTTTATACTTAGGGGGTGTTTAATAACTTAGTTAAAGACTCGTTTAAAAAAGCCGGCGATAATAGGTTTAAAGACTTTATTACTAAAAGGATTACCTCAGCCTATTAAGGCGCCTTTATAGCAGGAAGGAAGTTTAACCTTAATAGTTAACTTAACAACAGTAAGCTGAAATTAGGCAGAACACATAATGTTAGATTATACAGGAAGAACTTACCTCCGCTACTTTAGTTAATTAAGGACCTTAATACACACCCTCTTTAAGATCAGTTCCAAGAGGCTTAATAAGCTTACCTCTAATCCCATTATTAAATAAAGTCGTTTTAAGAAATAGATAAGAAGTACACAAAGGGACAGCAGGTCCTTAGCTTAATATAGATATTTATCTATAAGACAGATAAGCACGGATTCCTCTAGAAATATAAGGCACGCTTAGTTATATACGGAAATTAATAGGCTCTAGGAGACCTACCTATAAGAGCTACTATATTAGCCAGTACGACCTTCTAAACCCTTATAGCGATTACTGCAAAATTTGACCTAGAGACGACATAGATAGATGCAGTTAATGTGTTTGTCTATTGCGATCTCAACAAGGTTGTCTACATAAAGCTATTGCCAGGGTTTAATAAAGGAAAAATAGACAAAGTACTACGCTTAAGAAAAGCCCTATACGGACTACAACGATCACCACTATTATAGCAGAAGAATCTCATAAGCTCATTAAACGAATTGGGTTTCAAAGAGGTACCTTAAGAGCCGTGTGTTATGCTAAAAGGTAAAATAGTCGTCTTCTTCTATATTAACGATATTGTCTTCTGCTACCAAAAGATAGACGAGAAGAAAGCTTAAGAAGCAATTAAGGAGCTAAGCAAGAAATACTAGATAAATACCCTTAGCGAGCTAAAATGGTTCCTAGGAATCCACATGCTATATAATTGTAGCCAGAGGCTCCTATAGCTATCCCAGAAAGCCTATATTGAGAAGATAGCTAACCAGTATAAGATAAATCTTAGAGGGCGTCTTCCAGACACTCCTATAGCAGAATCGGAACTCCTCCCTACCAATTACCGTATAATCCGTCTAACACGTCCGTCCCCCAATATAGACCTATTAGTCCGTCCTATGTCCCTACCAGCCTCTACAATGCTATATTAGAGAAAATTGGGTTTAGTACTCTATGCAGCCACTATAACGCGTCTAGATATTGCTTTTGCAGTATCAAGGCTAGTAAGGTTTAATTAGAACCCAAGCCAAGAGTATTATTAAGCAGTAGACAGAGTTATCTAATACCTATATAGCACGAGAAGCAGAGCAATCTGCTATAAAGGAGATAAGGAAGGAATAAACGGTAGAGGGAGAGATAAAGGAATACGCGATAAAGGACGAGATAATAGAAGAGACGGTAGAGGTAAAGCGCAATCATTTATCTATGCTAGTGATGCATTATTTACAGATAACTCTATTAACAGAAAGAGCTTGTAAGGATACATTATAAAGCTATTTAGGGGGCTGATTACCTAGAGAGCAAATAAGCAGGGTATAGTTATAACGTTAAGTATAGAAGCCGAGTTGTTAGCCCTATTACAGACAGCAAAGGAAGCTATCTTTATTAGTAGGCTGTTTAAAGCAATAATATTACACCTAAACAAGCCCTTGATTATTAAATGCGATAACATACAGATACTTTAACTAATTATAAAAGACATGGCAAAGCTAATTACAAAGCTCTAACACGTTGATATCCATTAACACTGGCTATATTAGGAATACGCAATAAGACAAGTATGATTTTAATAGACAGCAACGAAGGAGATAATTACTAATGGACTTACAAAGGCCCTGCCCAAGCAGAGGTTTTAAAGCTTCGTTAATATAATCGGAATGGTGGATATCAAGGAGTGGCTAAATGAGGAGAAGCAACTGGAGGACCTAAGGGAGAAGGTTAGGGCGAGAAGGAAGGATTTAGACGACATTATAGTTCAATTGACGCATTAACGGACACGAGAAGGTAGTTAGCTTTGACCTTAAAGAGCTCAAAGCTAAGGGGGTGTATTAGATAATCTGTATTCTCTAAGGCGTGGGACACGTGCATTGTAAATCTCTTTAGAGCCCTAGGGGCCCTAGGTTAAGACAATCGACATTAATTAACGATCAAGTCAAGATCATCAATCAATCAACCCATTTCATCAATGAACTCATCTATTTGAACTTCGTGACATTAAATATAAAGTACTACCTTTTAGACTAACTAACGGACTAGCTATATACTAGCAGTATATAAATAACGTACTCTTTAACTACCTTAATAACTTCTGCACAGCCTACCTAGATAATATTATAATTTACTCTAAGGATAAACTAGAATATAAGGAATATGTCTATAAAGTCCTATAACGGTTTTATAAAGCTAGCCTCTATGTCAATATTAGGAAATTAGAATTTAGTGTTAAGCGCACTAAGTACTTAGGGTTTATTATTAGTACGGACGGAATTAAGGCAGACCTAGAAAAAATGGCTATAATTAATTAATAGGAAACCCTAAGGACCGTAAAGGGGGTATAGTTATTTCTTAGTCTCTATAACTTCTACTAACGCTTTATTAAAGACTATGGTAAAATTACTTAGCCTCTTACCCACCTTACCAGAAAGAACCAACCTTTTTATTTTAATGCTATATATAAAAAGGCCTTTAATAAACTTAAAAAGCGGCTAGTCTCTACTCTACTACTTGCCCACTTTAACCTAGAATAGCCCTTAATACTAGAAACTAATGCCTTAGATAGTATTATAGCTGGCGTTTACTCCTAAAAGTAGACGGATGGAGAATGATACCCTATTACTTACTATTTAAAGACTATAGCAGATGCTAAGCTAAACTACCAGATTTATAATAAAGAAATGCTAGCTATTGTTTTTAGCTTTTAGCACTGGCGAGCCTAACTAGAAGGCATCCCTAAGTCTATTTAGATAGTTTCTAATTATAAGGCCTTAGAATATTTTATAATAATAAAGGCCCTTACGGCCTAATAGGCGCGCTAGGCGAATACCCTATCTTAGTTTAACTTCCTAATTATATATAGGCCAGGCGCCACTAACTGTGTGGATACTCTTATAAGGCGTAAATAGGATATAAATAACTAGGCAGCCATAAAGATCTTATTATAGACCTAGGCGATACTATAACTAGAGCACCTTAACCCCTAGATATAGGCAGAACTAAATATAGACTCTTTAGACGCTAAGATATATTCTATTAACTCTATAGAACTTAACCTTATTAATAAACTGCTATAGGTAAACTGTACAGCCCCTTCTTTATAGAAGTACCGCAAAAAGACAAAAAACGTCACTAGCCTATAGTTCTTTAAAAACGGACTGCTTAAGCATAAGGAATGGCTAGTAGTAGCTAAGAAAAAGAATTTATGGACCCGGCTTATTGCAGAAGCGTATACTTAGGTCTTTATAGCCTACCCTAGAAAAAATAAGACCCGTAAAATTATTAGCAACCGTTACTACTGGCCTAGAATAGTTATAGATATTAATTGCTATATATAAAACTATAACAACTGCTATAGGTTTATAATTCTATAAGATAAAACCCTAGGACTATTAAAACTACTTTTAATACTAGAGCGCCCCTAGTAGTATATCTTTATAAATTTCTATAAGCTACCTATAGACTGTAACGGATATAATATAGCTATAGTTATAGTTAACCGCTTTAGCAAGCACCTATTCTTAATTCCCTATTATAAGAATATTAATGCTAAAGAAGCGGCCTAACTATATATCTACTATATCTACTACATTTACGGACTACTAGATACTATTATATTTAATTACGGCCCGCAATTTATATTAGCCTTTTAGAACAAGTTTACCTAGATTCTAGGTATTAGGCTAAAGCTTTTTACAGCATACTACTCCTAGATAGACGGCTAGATGGAGATTATAAACTAGTATTTAAACCAGAGACTCTAACCCTTTATTAACTACTTTTAGAATAATTAGGCTGAACTACTACCTCTAATAGACTACGCCTAGGCTACCTTACCCTACAACTCTATAGGATTTGCACCTATCTAGCTAGAAATAGGGTACTTACCCTATATAAGCTTTAACTAGGAAAGAACGAAAGGGCTATAGACTATATACAAAAAACTATCTTATAAAGAAGCCTAGTATTACGCTAAACGCTTAGGAGAAGTCTAGAAAGTTATTAGATAATGTATATAGAGCTATTTATTAATAAACTGGGTTAATTAATTAATAATCTTAGTCTTATCTTTAATTTTTAATTAACCTAGGGCCCCTGGGGCTCTAAGCTATGCGGAGATTTATAATATATATACTCTGTGCACGTAACTCATGCATATAACCCACGCCTTTAGAGAATATAAATGATCTAACACACCCCCTTAGCTTTAAGCTCTTTAAGGTCAAAGCTAACTACCTTCTTATATCCGTTAATGTGTTAATTAAACCATAATTTTATCTAAATTCTTCCTTCTCGCCCTAACCTTCTCCCTTAGGTCCTTTAGTTGCTTCTCCTTATCTAGCCGCTTCTTAATATCTACTATTCTAACTAGGTTAACGAAGTTTTAAAACCTCTACTTAGGCAGGGCCTTTATAAGTCCATTAGCGATTATCTCCTTTATCGCTTTCTATTAAAATACTACTTATCTTATTGCGTATTCTTAACGCAACCAGTATTAATAGATGTCAACATATTGGAGCTTTGTAATTAACTTCGCCGTGTCTTCTATAATTAATTAGAGTTAATAATTAAGGGCTTATTTAGTTATAATTGCTTTAAATATCCTGCTAGTAAAGATAGCTTCTTTTGCTATCTAAGATAGGGTTAATAACTTAGCTTTTATACTTAACGTAGTTACTATATCCTGCTTATTTGCTCTCTATACAATTGGTCCCCCAAATAGCTTTATAATATATTCTTATAAGCTCTTTCTGTTAATAGAATTGTCCGCAAATAATATATCGCTGACATAGATAAATGATTACGCTTTACCTCTACCGTCTCTTCCGTCGTCTTATCCTTTATCGCTTATTCCTTTCTTATCTCCTCTATAGTAGATTACTCTACTCCTTATGCTATATAGGTACTAGAATACTCTAATATAGCATCGTAGAAGCTGCTTCTCTTAGTAGGGATATAGGACGGACCAATAGGTCTATATTGGGGGACAGAAGCGTTAGACGGATCGATCGGTAATTAGTAGGGAGGAGTTTAAATTCTGCTATGGGAGTGTCCGGAAGACGCCCTATAAGATCTATCTTATACTAGTTAGCTATCTTCTTAATATAGGCTTCCTGGGATGGCCACAGGAGTTTCTAGCTATAATTATATAGTATATAGATTTCTAGGAACCATTTTAGCTCGCTAAGGGTACTTATATAGTATTCCTTACTTAGCTCCTTAATTACTTCTTAAGCTTTCTACTTATTTATCTTTTAGTAGTAGAAGATAATGTTATTAACAAACAACTTTATTAAGATTGTAATAGACAAACGTGTTAACTTTATCTTTTTGTGTCGTCTCTAGGTCGAATTTTGCGGTAATGGCTATTAGGGTCCAGCATGTCGTACTTACCAATGCAGTAGCTCTTGTAGGTAAGTCTTATTAAGCTAAGGATTATTTTAAGCTTGGGTATAGCGCTAAAAACTTAAATATAATCCCTTGGCGCTTTCTTAAGATTAGTTAAGTTAATATAGAGGTCAAGATAGAGTTTATTAATATTCTGATTTAAGAACCTTTGTAAGATCTAACGCTTAATTTTAGCAAGACTGCAATATTAATATTCTATTGTCTTAGGGCCTTAAAGCTTAACTCTTAGGGCGTTAATACCTAAATAATAAAGGCTTATAGGTCCTGGATAACCTAGACACACATACTATAGTTATGCATCACCTTTCGCATCTAGACAAATGTCTCTTAATAATACTCTACGCTTCTATTAGCAGCGTGGCAGACGGCTTAAATTAAAAGCTAATTTTAGGTTTCCTAATTAGACGTATTTAATAGTCTATTATCTATAACATTCTTCCATTTAATATAGGATTGTATTATCCTTCCAAACTAGAAGATTGTTATCTCCTTTATTATCCTAGTAGTACTCTTATTTTTAAAGTAGACGGAACAACATTAAATTTGTATTAAAGTCTGTACAAAAGGCAACGTCCTTAAGACATAGGATTCCCTTACTTTTGTCTTGTTGTTATTAAGCTTTATTAGCATCTAATTTCTCAAGCTTAAGTTATTCTACTTAGGCAGCTAGATCCTTGTTATACTCTACCTTTATAAGCACCCTTTTCATATATGTACCTACGGCTTTAAATCCCTTAAGCCTTTTACACTTAAATAGATACTAATAGTTAGGAAAGGTATATCCCCTTATCTCGTATGCCGGGCATTTAAGGTTCTTTAACCTTTTAGAAGACGTCTCTTTAGTTAAAATTATCCTTACCTTTTGGGCTGCAAGATAAGCTATTCCCTCTTCCCTTTTAAACCTTTAGTAGTAATAGAGATATCCTCTTTAGATTTTCCTGTAAAGTCTACATTAAATATATTCCCTTTTACCGTTATAGGTACGGCTTTAGAAAGGGTTTAGAATACTTCTCGCAGCTCCATTACTACTTTATAATGTTTTAATAAATAAGCCATTTTAGTATTATTTACCTATTTTATATATATAACAAAATAAGTTTTGCTTATAGGTCGTATTATATTTATAAGGTCCATTGGCCAGATCCTATTAGTTATCTATAAAAGATTATACTTCTCTACTATCTTTATTATATATTCCCATTGGTTAAGCCACTAGGTAATTTTTATTTACTTAAGTCCCTTAAGCAATTCTGTATATTATAGCTGCACCTTCCTTATTATAAAGTTCTTTAAGGGCTTAGTATCTTCTTTTAACTAAATTAGCCATTCCTTAACTATAAGGGAAGGGTTAAGCAGCAGCTTCTTCTAAATTAATACTATAGATGTAATTTAGGCGCGTATCTATTATAGATGCTCTTCCTGTTTTAAAAAGTACCTTATATTATAACGGGCTTGTATAAATGCTTCTAAACCGAAACTTGTAGATTGCTACTATATAAGAATACTAAGCTAAGGAGAAGAAGAAGAGGAAAGGGGGTCGCTGTTACGGGACCACCCTATGACACCTTATACACGACTACCTGTTTCCACCGACTTAGCAACCAAAGACCGATTACGATACTGCAATATCCGCAATATTCGCAATATTCACGATATCCGCTCGCAATATCCGCAATATCCGAGATATCTGCAATATCTGCAATATCCGAAATATCCGTAACCTCTGCCCTATGTACTTGTTGACCTAGCAATAAGTAAATAGTATATACCCCTTCTTGTACCCTTTTACCTTCTTTCCTTACGCAACATCTTAACTTTATTACACAGTTTATGTACGTAGCTTAATAATATCTACTTTGCTATATATTATCGTCACTTGTACTTACTTCGTAACACTACATTACGTTAAAAACCTATACTCCGCCCCGCCCCGCCCTATCCAAAATGCAGAATGACCTTAAAGCCCCTATAACGGCCGCTAATATTATATCCGTACTCTGAGAATAATTAGTAAATATATAGGAGTCTTTTATAGATGTCCTTGTATAGAACTAGGCCGCTATAGCCAAACAACAAGCCGAATAAGAAGCACGGCACTAGAAATTGATTAAAGCACTTTAAGAAGAAGTCCGTACCCTTAAGGCACTCGCGTTAGGGTCCTAAGACTAAATACTAGCCTAAAAGGCTGCTAACACGCCACCCATAAATAAGATAAAAATGACCAAATCTGGACCTGGCTTGTTGGGTATAAACCCTAAGCCAGCTACAAATATTTATCCCGTAAATCCGTCTACTACACTGTAATAATCCAAAAAACTACTAGACCCTTTAGTATTTACTAGTAAATAACAAGAGCTCTAATTATTCCTAAGCCAGCTTAAGAATAAGCTAACTAGTAATACTAACTGTTACCTAACTAAAGCTAACCGACTTTACTACGCCCTAAGTTAACTAGGAGGAGACGTAGCTAACCTTATTAAACCTCTCTAGCGAACTTAGTATAAAGCCTAGTTATACTTCTTAAAGCTATATACGGTGACCTAAACCGCTAAGCTACCGCTTAAAGGAAGATAAACCATATAACTTAAGAAAAGAAAAGTTTCCTAGTATACTTCTCCAAATTTAACCGCTACGTAAAGGAAATAGGCTAAAATGACTCCGCACTAATTAATAGCCTTGTTAAATCCCTAAGCCCTAAACTAAAAACCTCCCTAATAGGTATAGACCTACCGGGAGCCCTTAATGCCTGCGCAAACGTTATTAATAAAAGGTATAATAATATACTACGTCTGACGCCAAAGTCCGCTCCTTAATACAATACAATAGCCCTATAAGTCCCTATTAAGTTATCTTCTTAGTATAAGTACCCTAACGCTATAGACATTAACTCTGGGACCCTAGACTATGCCCTACTAGGGTCCTTTAAATAAGAACGACGCATTAAACTAAGCCTCTGCTTTAAATGCGGAAGCAAGGCTTATATCTTAAAATACTATTCTGTCCCTATGCCTACATCCCAAAACAATTTACAAACGGCTAATACTAGTAGCCGTTTACCGCACCAATCTTCTAGTTACCGTTTCCAATTTTTATCTGGTTCTAGCCCCGCATCTAGTAAATACTACTTATAAGGACGAAGCTCCGGCATATAATTACCCTTAGGAACCCCGCCCTGGTCGCCTCTAAAAGGAAGGTCCTGGAGCTAAGTTGCTCTCTAGGACGGCTTTACCACAGGATCTTATTAAACGCATTAGATGTCATAAACTCTAACTCTTAGGACCGTAGTATAACTATTAACTGCTATCTTTAGTAGAAAGGTTAATAGGCTAACGCTTAAGTCCTAATTAATATAGGAGCTAGCGGTATAGGATTTATTAACAAGATCTTTACTTAAGATAATGGTTTTACTCTAACCCCCCTTAACCGGCATATTAATATATTTGGATTTAATAGCAAACGCACCGTCTTAAGGCGTATTACCTATATAGTAGCCCTAAGACTCTAATACCTAAACTATAAAGAACGGATTAAGCTTTTTATTACTACCTTAGGCCACCTAGTAATCCTTAAATAATCCTAGATAAAGCTATATAAGATAGTTATTAATTGGGATAACCTTAAGCTTCTATTTACTGCCTCTTATTATAAGTAGGAATACTCTATAACTTACCGCTCTAAACCCGAACTAAAGCCTAGGAATTCCGCCGATATCCGCTAATGTCCGCTGAGAATCCAGAATATCCGCTAATGTCCGTTAAGGATCTGGAATATCCGCCGAACCTTAGAAGTTAATCCTAAGCACTATACCGCCCCAGACTAAGTAGAAACTTAAGCACGTTACGCAAGTATACTAAAAGAACTGGTATTCTACTATAAAAAGGATACTTAAAGAACCCGAACCTAAATCTAATACTAACTCCGTACCTAATACTGACTTTATACCTAATACCAAATCTAAAATTAAATAAGAAACCATATAAGAAACCATAGACAATAAGAGCTTACCTAATACCCTATACATCTAAATAATTGGAGCTACCCTACTAGCGCGACTTGCTAGGAAACCTGAATATATAATCTATGCCGTTATGATGGCTGATATTAAGAAAGCCTTAGTACTAAAGAAGCACACTAACCCCGCTATAAAAGTACTAGTATATCACTATAAAAACCTAGAAGTATTCTTATAAAAGGAAGCTAATAAGTTGGCAGAGCACCGACCGTATAACTATAAGATTAAACTCAAAGAAGGAAAGCAGCCCGGATTTGGACCCCTATATAGAATGTCCTAAAATGAACTTTAGGTGCTATAGAAGTACCTAGACGAGCACCTAAGTAAAGGATTTATTAGAGCAAGCTTATCGCCTATAGCTGCACCTATAATCTTTGTTAAGAAACCTGGCAGCGGTCTATGCTTCTGTGTAGACTACCAAGCTCTTAACGCTATTACTATTAAGAACCGATACCCGCTCCCATTAATTTAAGAAACACTAAACTGATTAAGTAAGGCTCGTTACTATATAAAACTTGATCTTATCTACGTATTTAACCGCCTCCGCATTATAAAAGGAGATAAATGGCTTACCGTATTCCGTACCCGATATAGATTATTTAAGTACTTAGTGACGCCGTTTGGCCTCGTAAACGCCCTAAGTTTATTCTAGTACTTTGTAAATAACACTCTACGCCCTTATCTGGATATCTTCTATACTGCTTATATTAATGACATCTTAATATATAGTAATAACCTAGCTAAATATTGGAAACACGTTGACCTTGTCCTAAAAGCCCTGCGCAGAGCTAGCCTACAATTAGATATAAATAAATGCGAGTTCTATAAAATAGAAGTTCTATACCTTAGACTTATTATTTCTATAGATAGTATATAAATGGACCTAAAGAAGATTAAAGCAATTATAAACTGGTAAGAACTAAAAAACGTTAAGGACGTAAGGGCCTTTATAGGATTTGCTAACTTCTACTAATGGTTTATTAATAACTTCTCCGCCCTAGCTTTACCCCTTATCGCTCTAACCTAAAAGGATAAAGCTTTTATCTTCGATAAGAAATATAAGAAAGCCTTTGCGTATTTAAAGGTTATATTTACTACCGCACCTATACTCTAACACTTCAACCCGGACCGAATAAGTGTTATAGAAGCTGATTTATCTAACTACGCCATTGGGGGCATTCTGTCTTAATATAACGAGAAAGGAGTATTGCACCCTATAGCATACTTTTCAAAACGACTAAGCCTGGCTAAATATAATTACGAGATCTATGACAAGGAACTACTAGCTATTATTAAATACTTTAAACAATGGTGACCTAAGTTAGAAGGCGCTAGATTTCTAATTAAGGTTTTTAGCGACTATAAGAACCTATAGTACTTTATAACCATAAAGTAGCTAAGCCACTGTTAGGCCCGCTAGTTAGAATACCTATCCCATTTCCAATTCTCTATTACGTACTGCCTAGGTGTCTAAGGCTAGAAGCCTAATGCCCTAACCCAACGCTTACAAGATATGCCAGCACAGGAAGAAGCGCGTGCTTACTGTAATTAAACCCTACTTCGCCCTAAACTATTTAATCCTCCTACTAAAGACCTTACGGTACACGTCCTTAAAATAACTGATCGATTAATTAAACAAATTATAGTCGATAAATATCCAAACAATGAGTTTATCTAAGAGACGCTTAAACTAATATAGGACGGCGTTAGACGTTTAAAAAGGATCTCCCTAAGCGAGTGCGAAGCTTATAGAAACCTCCTATACTACTAGAACTGTCTAGTTATACCTAATTATAACAAACTTAAGCTTAAGCTCCTTGAACACGTATATAACCTACTAGTAGCCAGTTACCCGGGCCGAGGAAAGACCCTGGAACTACTCTAACGGGAGTACTACTGGCTAAATATATATAACACAACACGAAGATACGTCGCCAGTTACTATACCTATTAACAAGCTAAAGCCTTACATAAAATATATAATGGCCTCTTAAAGCCACTACCTGTCCTAAACCGAAGATGGAAAGATATCTCAATCGACTTTATTATTAAACTCCTTAAAAATAAAGGCTGCGAGAATATTATGGTAGTTATAGACCGACTGTCTAAAATAAGACACCTAATTGCCTACCCCAATATGTCAATACCTGCCGTCACTCGACTATTCCTAGATTACGTGTGGAAACTCTATAGACTCCCTAAAACAATTATCTCCAATAGAGACAGCCAGTTTATCTCTATATTTTAGAAAGAACTAACTACCTAACTCCGCATTGGAGCACTGTTGTCTATAGCATATTACCTAGAAATGGACGGTTAAATAGAACGTATAAATGCTATTATGGAACAGTATATCCGGATATATATGTTGTATTTACAAGATAACTGGATTAACTGGCTTACATTCGCCGAGTTTACTGTAAATAACTCCATCTTAGAAACTATAAAGGTCTCTCCATTCCTGGCCAACTACAGCTAGCATCTATAAATGGGTTTTAAACCTTTTAGTAATATTCCTTGCCCCGCTCATCACGCCTTATAAGTTATAGAAGTAAATTAATTTATAGAAAAGATGGAGGAACTATAAAAGTTCCTTAATAATAAAATGATATAGGCCTAATCTGTCTATAAAGCCGCAGCGAATAAGAAACAATCCCTAGTATTAGCCTATTAAATTAGTAACTTCGTCTAGCTAGATACAAAAAATCTAAAAATAAAGTAATCCGCTAAGAAACTTAATTAGAAGAACGCTGGCCCTTATAAGATTAAGAAGGTTGTCTCCTCTTACGCCTACTAACTAAAGCTTCCTAATACTGTTAAAATCCACCCCGTATTCTACACGTCAGTCCTCTACCCTACCGCCTTTATATTAGACGCCTTGCCTAGATAGATCTAGGACCCTCCCCTACTAGTTAAGGTGGATAGTAAGGATAAGTACTTTATTAAAAGAATTGATAATATTAAGTATGATAAACGGAAACGGTAATATATGTATCTTATAAAATGGAGAGGCTATACTAAGCCCTTATAGGAACCTGTTAACTCTATAGGACTTATATAAGCCGCAGAAAACTTCCACAATCTCTACCTAGAACTACTATAATTATGTCTTATAGGAGCTCGAGTTTAAAGGGGGGGTACTATCATGGGACTACCCCGTAATACCTTATATACGACCACCTATTTCCACCAACTTAGCAACTAAAGACCAATTATAATACTACAATATCCGCAATATTCGTAATATTCATGATATCCGCTCGCAATATCCGCAATATCCGAGACATCTACAATATCCGTAATATCCAAAATATCCGTAACTTCTGCCCTGTGCGCTTGTTGACCTAGCAATAAGTAAACAGTATATACCCCTTCTTATACCCTTTTACCTTCTTTCCTTACGCAACGTCTTAACTTTATTACACAGTTTATATACGTAGCTTAATAATATCTACTTTGCTACATATTATCGTCACTTATACTCACTCCGTGACAGTCACAAGGGCTAGTGTAAACAAATAGATAGCGCGAGCCGCTAAGACGCTAGTAGTAGACGAGCCAATAGTAGGCGAGCCAATAGTAAGAAACAGTAAGAAACAGTACTAGATAGTATGCAACAATATAATGGGTGGCAGAATATAGCAGAATTTGGCAGGTAACGCGCTCTAGCACCGTTACATTACCCCCCCCTCCCAAAAAAGCCTACCCTTAGGCTTTGTCCGAGTTCTTTATTATTGTCTAAGTTATTATAGTTATTTAACCCCTCTTCCTAGCATTTAATCCAGCTGTCTAATTTGCGTGGTGGTCTAGGGAGGTCTAGGTAGGCTAGGTGGAAATCTCGTAGCTTATAGGGAGAGTACTTAAAATCGGATGCGAGGTACTATTCTAGATCTTCGTTATAACCTACCTAGCTCGCGCGGTATTTTAAGGTACTATAGTCCTTCTTAACTACTAAGATCTCTTCAACTTTCTATTCTTCGTTCTCTGCAATCTAAATTGGCGGCGGGGGGTCGTTGTACTATTTAGGTAATAGGTCGTCTGCGGCCTTCTGCAGTTGGTCTAAAGAGAAAATAGGGTGGATCTTTATAGACTCTGGTAGCTTAACCTTAAAAGAGTGCCCTACCTTCTTAGGGATCTCGTAGGGGCCAGCTATTTGGTGGTCTAGCTTATAGCTTGGCCTCTAGGTCTTCTAGTTTCTCGTTAACACCTATACCTTATCTCCTATGTGGAAGTCTACCTCGCAATGATATTAGTTTATATCGGCCTCTTTTTTCTTTTGTACCTTTTTTATAATTGCTTAGGCAGTCTCCTAGGCTCCGTGTATTCTTTTAGTAAATATCTAGGCCTCTTTATAGCTGAGGCGTTCGCGGGCCGTTATAGGTCCTATAGGTTTATTCCAATTAAAGAATGTTTATGGCTTATATCTATAGAGTAACTTAAATGGCGATATTCCTATACTATTATAAGGGAGCATAAGCTGTGCGTAGTCTATTATAGGCAGTAGTTCCAACCAGTTATCCTAGTAGTAATTAACGAAAGGGCGAAGTTGCTAGTTAAGGTATTAGTTTATAATCTTAGTTTGGCCATTAGTCTAAGGATAGAATGCGGTAGAGAGTTTAATCTTAATCCTAAGGATACGGCAGAATTCGTCCTAGAAGTCCGATATAAACTAGGGTCTATAATTAGAGATAATTAACTTAGGAGTGCTATAGATCTGGTAAATATTATTAATATATATGCGGGCTATATCCTTTATAGTTATAGTCTTAAAGTAGGGAAGGGAAATAGCTTACTTACTTAATTAGTCAACTACCATAAAGGCCATATTATAGCTATGTTTGTCCTTTAGGAATAATTTAAAGTCTATTATTGTCACAGAACGCCGCCGCAGGAGCCTCCATAGGAGACTCCCTAGCGGAACCCCATGCCCTCGCGTACGCTTCGCGTACAGCTTACGTCAGCCACGCGTAGTATATCACCTTCCTACGCCCTCGATCCTTACAATCGATCGCGCAACGTCTTGTAGACTCCTTAAATACATACGTTCAGCAGCCACTGTTCCGCGCCCCATAACAATTATAATATACTGCTAAAAGCGTTTGGGAACTGGCAGTGGTTGTAACCATCTAGGGGTTTAATCCCTAGGGGTATCTACCCGTTTATAAGTATAATAATTCTTAATAAATCGTTCTATATTGGATAGAAGTCCTTACTAGAAGTAGCGAGGCGCTAGTAGTTGGTGGGTCTTGTCTTAACTAGGATACGCCGTAGAGACTTAATAGTGGGCTTTACGGATTAGTTCCGTTTATAAGTTGTTAATGTCTAGAACTATAAGCCGTTCTTGGTATAGAAGCAGTCCGTCTTTTATTTCCAAATTAGGGTTACCTTCTATAGCTTAGTCGCGGAGGGCTTTTAGGGACTTAGCTATGCTGTTCACAATTAGGATGCGGTTAATTAATCCTATTAGTTTATCTAGGATCTCTCCTTCTAGCTTATTCCGTTCGGAGCTTAGTTCCTTAAAGATATATAGGTCGAGCTATTTGGGATAGAGAAGGGCACGTGTCCGGTGCTAAGCCTTTAGCTTATCCTGTGTTTCTACGTCCTATTCTCTTTAGGTAAGGGTATTAGCTTTAGAATTTTGCCTACTAGGGCGGTATATAATCGTAAAGAAGAATTAGGAGAGTATTTTAGCCTACCTAGCCTGTTAACCGGTAAGCTGCTTTATTGTTATAAAATACTTAAAGGCTTTATAATTAGTATAGACTTTAATCCAAGAGACTATACTTTTAAGCTCTGCGCGCTATTAGGATAACAATTGTATAATAGCTAGTATTTCCTTATTATATACCTTGTAGTTATACTTGGCTAGGGCTATTGTCTTTAAGAAAAACGCAATAGGGTACCACTCGCCATCTAGGTGCAACTATAAGAGAACCCCCGCTACTACTTTATTAGAGGCGTCCGTTTCTAGCATTAATTTAAGGTCTAGATTATAGTGACGGAGAACTAGGGAGGAGGTAAGTTGATTTTTTAACTCCTTAAAAGTTTTTATATAATTATCGTTAAAAATAAAAGGCGTATTATTTTTAGTTAGTTATATAAAAGGCTTAGCCACGACCCCGTAGTTATAGATAAACTAATAGTAGAAGTTATAGAAGCCAAGAAAGGACTGGATGCCCTTTATAATATAAGGGGTTTTTTAGTTACGTATTGCCTTAACCTTCTTAGGGTTAACTTTAATTCCTTCCGTGCTAATAATGAACCTAAGGTACTTTATTCGTTTTACTCCGAATTTGCATTTCTTAATATTAACTTATAGGCCTACGTTCTGTAGCCTCTCTAGAACATTTTTAACGTGAACCTAGTGCTTAAGTTTATTGTCTAAGTATATAAGAATGTTGTTTAGGTATGCTGTGTAGAATTTGTTAAGGTAGTCGAAAAGAACATTATTTATATACCGTTGGTACGTAGCTGGCCTATTCGTTAGTCTAAAAGGAAGGACTTTATATTTATAAGAACTGTAGCGGGTATGGAATATCGTTAGGTCCTCTAATGCAGGGTCCATTCTAATTTAGTGGAAAGCTTAGCAGACGTTAAGCTTTATAAAGATCTTAGCTCGGCTTAAACGTATAAGAGTCTCGTTAATTAGGGGGAGAGGGTAACGATCTTTTTAAGTAATAGTATTTAGTTTTTAATAGTTAATACAGAAGCGGAGGCCCTTATTAGGCTTCTTTATAAATAGAATAGGGGAAGTAAAAGGGGCCTAACTTAGTTTAATAAACCCTTTATAGAGGTTGTCGATTAAGTACTATTTTATAGCTTTTAGTTCTTCTATAGTTTGCTAGTAAAGGGGGCTGTAGCCTAGAGAGTTGTCGGCCTCTAACTAAATCTTATAATTATAGGTTTGGTAGGGGGGCAGTATATCCAAAGCTGCTTTTAAGAACGCGTCTCTATGGTTTAAGAGGTAAGTAGGGAGAAGACGCTTAACTAGTTCTTTATTAGTTTCCTCTACTAGCCCTTCTTCCTTCTTATTAATAATCCAGTTAATTTCGTATAAGCTAGTTATAAAGACTTTATTATCCTTCCAATATATATTGAAGTGAAAACCTATAGTACTAATTGCCGCGATATCTACTATAGGAGTATTGTGTAGTAGTAGGGGTGTCCATGGTCTTAGGGGCTTTTGGTATATTAGCGTTGTCCTTACTCCTTTTAGCTCTTGCTACATCTTCTAAAGGTTATCTTTTATATCTTATTGGTACGTCCTTTTCCATATTAGCCGGATCTCTATAATTTGGAAGTTGTCTACGTCACTATCCGTTCTACTTCCGTAAGTAAAGTCCTCCTCAACTACAGTACTTTAGGAGAGTATTATTGTTGGTATGGATTTTCTACCGGCCTTACGGCAGGCGTCTTTTTAGGTAAAGGCTAGGTTGCGGTCTCTAATATCCTATTAATAAATAGGGTTAGCCTTTACGGCTAGTGTCTTGCGGTCGGTCTGAATTTCTTTAATAAAGGAGGGTAATTTCGGTCTATTCTCCGGCCAAACAAACTGTCTTTATTGTATGTTTAACCAAATATTAAAGTAGGACATCTATTTTCGGCCGAGAATTATATTATAAGACCCTAGGTCTAAAATATAGAAGGGGATGCCAAACTAGCGTCGTCTATTAATAGCAATATATAGCTTTATGTCACAGTGCTGCAATGAAGTAGACTGAATAACTACGTTGTGCTATAAAGAAGAGAAGAAGGGTAAAAGGGGGTATTATATACAAAGAGTAGGGCCAGCCGCCAAGGCGCTAGTAGTGGGCCAGCCAATAGTAGGAAACAGTATGCGTTAGGTTAGTGCTGTAACAGTACTCCCCTCTTTAGAAGGTTTGGTCCCCAAACCAAACAAATAACTTTAAATAGGTAGTACGCGGGACCACCTATTTTCGCTGCAGAAATATTAAAAAATCCTAATTGGTCGGCTTATTAAATAAAGTTGGCGTATAGCGCTCTTAGCAAGAATTCTAACTAATTAGACAACTTTAACCGCCGGTTAAAGTTCCATAACATCTTAACCACTACAGATTTTTAATATGGTGGTTGGCTATAACCTTAGCATGGCTTTTCCTTATCTTGTGCCTAATCTAGGGGTTTTAGCTTCTCAGGGTGTTGCTTATGGAAGTACTGTATAGCTTATTTGCAACCCTTTAGGTCCTCTTCTAGCTGCCAGGTTATGTCCTTATAATATTTCTATTTAATCTTATAAGTTAGGCCTTAGGGGTCTTTATCGTGTATATTAAGGATTTTCTTAAACTCCCATTTATCTTCTATATTGCCGTTATTGTCTCTCTCTGTTACTCGTACTTATATATTACGGCGCTCTGTAGTATTAATATTTGCTTGGCTAGGGATCTCTTTAGCAGCCTAGAGGCGGACCTTAGATATATAGAAGGATTTGTTTACTTAGATATGGTCCAGAAGGTCTACCATAACTGCCCCTTAGTATACTGCAAGTACGGGGTATAGGCCGTCCTATTTATTATCCTATTTCTTCTTAGGTCTGTTTATCTTTATATTTTCTAAGCTAACTATAACTATGTTGCCTTTATAGAATAACGCACTCTCGTCCCTATAGGTATTGGTATTATCTTTATAGCATTACTGTGAAATCTAGGCTAGGGCCTTAAGCTGTATTAATATCCGCTTAAAGCGGTTGGCTATAGAGTCTATATAAAAGAACTCCTTCTTTGCTTATACTAATAGTGTTAGTAGGCGGGGGCCAGCAGGCTTAATTCTAAGGTAAGGGTTAAAGCCATAGTTTACAAAAAATGGGGAGATGCCTATACTTTCATTAACTTAGTTATTTATAGCAAATTTAGTAAGTGGCAGGTAGTTAACCTAGTTATCCTATATAAAGCTAATAAAAGCACGGAGGTACTTATTTACGGCAGTGTTAATAATTTCGGTTTAGCTATTTGTTTCTAGGTGCTAGGCTAAGCTTAGTTATAAAGTTGTCTTAAAGCGTTTACTTAGTCGTCGCCAGAAGTCGCTAACAAATTATGTGCTATAATTAGAGATAATCGTGCTTAGTGCACTGTGGAGCTTATATATATTATTAATAAAGCCATTAACTAGCTCCTCTGTTAAGAGTCCTGTTACTAGAACAAGGTGTTATATTTTAGTTAGGTGGTCTATAATAACAAGGATATATTCATATACCTTACTATAGCGTTGGTATACTGGTAGTGTTATAATATAGTCAATTAAAATATTAGTCTATGGACGAGCGGGTAGTTCTAGTAGCTTTAGGAAACTAGGTAGGGTAGAACAAGGGGTTTTAGTATAAAAGTATAGGGCACAGTCTTTAATAAAGGTAGCCGTAAACTAGGAGATTCCTAGCTACTAGTATATTTGGTTTAAGAGGTTAAGAGTTTTAACCTAGCTAGGGTAACTAGCGGGGCCGCTACTATAAGAGCAATAGATAACTTCTAGGCGGAGGTCTAGGGTATTAGGGACAAAGAGGTATTAGCGGAAGTAGATCTGTCTATTAACAATGCTATATTCTAACTTATTATAATGGAGTAATTTCCTAATCTTCTTTAGCCAATGGCGAGCTTTCCAATTATATAGAGCCGCTACTATATCTCTTGCGAGTTTATTCTCCTGGTATTTTAACCAAATTAGCTTATTTAGTAACTTTTTAGCCATTTTAAGGTCTAGAGTGGCTACAAACTCTATATTATTAGAGTTATAGGATTTATATAGTAATTCTTCTAAGATTATAGGGTTAACTTTCTGGGGTAGTATAATAACTTAGGCTTAGTGGCGGAGGCGTTCATTATTAGCGTCCTTAGATTTTATTCTTAGTAGTTAGCTTAGGGCGTTAGGAAGCGTAGCTTTACTGCCAGGTCTATATATAATCATAAAATTAAACTATAAAAGGAACTCTACCTACTAGACTTGGCATTAGTTTAGCTGCTTAGTAGTTATAAACGTCTATAGGTTCTTATAGTTAGTGATAATTTTAAATAGCTCCTCGGTCCCTTACAGCTTAGGACGCTATTCCTTTAAAGCCTTAATAATAGCTAAGAGTTCTTTATTATAGATCTTATAGTTATACTCTGGCGTAGAGTACTTTGCGGAGAAGAATGTAACTGGTCTTAGTTTACTGTTGTTATTATACTAGAAAAGGACTCCGCCAGAAGCCTAATTTAATACATTTGTCTCTACCACTGTTTTCTTTATATAGTTATAGTATGCTAGTACTGGTGCTGAAGTAAATGCTCTCTTAAGGGCCTTAAATAACTTAGCTTGTTCTAGTTCCTATAGCTATCTAATGTCCTTTCTTAGGAGTTTTGTTATAGGTGTAGTAATAGCAGAATAACTTTAGATAAACCTATAGTAAAAGTTTGCAAATCTAAGAAACTACTATAATTTTTTAACTAAGGTTGGGTTCTCCTATGCCTATAAGGCTTAGACCTTTTTAGGGTCCATACTTATTCCTTTTATTAAGATAATTAAGCTAAGGTATTTTATCTTTGTTATATAGAACTCTAACTTACTAATATTAATTTGGAGGCCGGCAGCTTTAAAGTGGCGAATTACCTCTTTAATGTGCCTGGTATGGTTAGCTTAAGTTTTAAAAAATATAAAGATGTTGTTAAGGTATGCTATACAATAGTCGTCTAGTATGTTATAAAAAATATGGTTAATATAGTTCTGGAATATAGCTAGGGCATTATAAAGGCTAAATGGGGTTACTAGTATCTTATAGAGCCCAAAGCGGGTAATAAATGCTATAAGCTATTTATGGCCCTTAGTAATATAGATCCTATTAAACGCGGCAATAATATTAAGCTTAGTATAGAATTTGGCGCTATATAGGGCATTAAGTGTTTCACAGATAAGCGGGAGCAGGTATTAGTTCTTAACGGTAATATTATTAAGTCCTCTATAGTTATAGCAGATCCTTACCCCTCCTCCCAGCTTAGCAGCGAGTAGGAGTGGGGCTGTGGCGGGGGACGTTAATTCTTAGATAAAGCCTTTATTAAGTATCTTATTAATCCATTTCTTAACGCATTAGAGCTTAGTAGGGGAGAGTGGGCGGTTCTTGTGGTATAGGGGCTGCTTTCCTGGCATAATTTTAATTTTATGGTTCTATGGGCGATATGGTAGAAGCTTATTGGCATTCTTTAGGAGAAACCCCTTAATATAGTACCTATATTCCCTTAGAAGGCGTTATATAATATTATCCCTAGTTAGAGCGGGTTTACCTTTTATAAACTTCTTAACGTCTATATCTATAACTTTACGGCGGAGGAACTTAGTATTTATAGTCTAGAGGTTTTTTTTAAGGAAACGGTAAAAATAACTAGGGAAGACCTTACAGGCTTCTTTTATTATATAGTTACTATTAACTAAGCGGTAGAAGGATTCCTCTATTAGGTCTAGTATTTTAACTAGTCTAGTAGGGAGTTTATTTATTAATTGTTTCTATTCTTCTTATTCTACTAATTCTACTAGCTCCACTATATAGATTCTTATTACTTTTACGCCTTTTTGTTTATAAAACTAGGCGAAATTCATGGCGCGTACATTTATAATATCGTCTAGGTTAGGGCGTATTTGGTCTTCTCCTAATGTTATAGTAGGGCTGGCTTGTCTTAGTTAGCTCTTAGGAGCGGTTTCTAGGCAGCGGCCTTATATAAGGCGTATAGGGAGTAGGTGCAAGGTTAGGTATTATAGTGGCGCGGTTTCTATTATCTGGGTCTTAGTGATTCCCTAGCTAGTCCTTACTATAATACGGGCTATAGTGTGCGTATATAGCATATAGCTTAGTTCTAGGTGTTAGGCTAGGGGGCTAGGGTTTAAAGGGTGTCTAGGTTGGCGTTAGATTCTTAGTAGTAGTAGCGCGAAGCGGACCTTCTTCCTTAGTCTTGGCAAGGCCGGCTAGCCCATTATTTTAGTCTTAAGTGCTAAAGTAGTCCAGTTTTCTGCTATCTTGTTGCTTTGTAGCTATATAGGTTCCCCTTTATTAGGAACATCTTCTATTATTAGGGCTTTATATATGGTTCTAGGCACTAGGCTTAATAGTGCTAAGTATCTACACGGGGCGTCCCTGCTACTATTAGCTGTCCCCCATGGGAGGCAGTTCCTAGAGTAGTAGTCTAAGTTAAAGCGGATCTTAAGCTCTCTAAAGCTAGGGTAAGGCTCGTGCTTTTGGAGCTAAGGTATACCTAAGATAATTAGGGTACTGGGTAAGAGTTTAGTAATAAAAAAGAGTATAGCTTTAGTATAGATACTAGTTAATATTTAGGTAGTAAAGTAGTTTGTAATAAGTGAAGTCGAGATGCTATCTATAAGGTATAGTGGCCTAGGTGCTAACAGTTTCTTAGTTATAACATTATATTTTCTTATAATAGACTCTGCGTTGGTAAATGCCATTATAGTACTACCTAAGTCCACTAGGCTTACTATATTAATAAAAACTTAGGGGTATAGGTTACGTAATAAGGAGAGTTAGGTTTAAATAAGGATTAATTTCTTATTACTATTTGCTAATCTAAAATTAAGTAGCAGTTTACTAATAGAAAGAACTAATTAGTCTAGTAATAGGGACCTAATCTTCTTATCTTCCTCCTTATATAGTTTGGACCCTTAAACGCGACTTAGTCTAAGGGTCTACCTTTTAATAACTAGGGTATAGGGCTGTTTTAGTAGGGTAATCCAGTATCTATCTAGCTGGCAGTGTTAGTCTTGGTTAGGGTATAGGGAGACAGTACCTTGCCAATAATATAGCCGTGTTTATATTCGCTAGCGCGGAGTTACTAATTCTAGGCGTTGTTAATAGGTTAGGCTTCTATATAGGGCATTATTTAGAGTGACTAAGCCGTAGGGTTAAAGGGGGGGAGTTATTTACTGCGGCTATAATAGACTCCACGATTACTACGTCCGCGGTTATTAGTTTACGTTATTTAACGGGCTGGCATTAGAACTAGGTTTGCTGTTATAATAGGGTTATAAGCGTCCTTTTAGTGGCCAGGCGGGCTATAGGCAAGGCACAGTCTATTATTAAAGCGGCGCTTACGCTCTGTGTCTAAGATTCTATTAAGGTCTATAGGTTCTTTAGTTGCTACTAGGGTTAGGGTTAGGATTAATATAGGGGCAGGAGCTTAAGTAGGTAGGCAGTGGTTAGTATTCTTAAGGTTGGCTTAGTATATATAGTTTATAAGGTTCTTAGTGAATATATCCATCTGCTTACTCTAACCTATATAGTCGTTGTTATTAATTTTATAGGCAAGTCCAAGTACCAGCTTTTCTATCTTTAGAGAGATAAACTTCTAGAGTAGATCTACCTTCTATTTATCTGTCTTTTTAGCGTAGACTATTAACTTATTAAGCTCTCCCTTCTAGGACCAGTAATTACGCTTGCCCTAGGAAAAATGGTTAAGCTTATTTTTTGCGACCTGGGTTGTGTTAAGGACCTTATAGTGGGCAGTAAGCTCTTTAAGTATATCTTCTTTGGTGGGCCATTTCTATATAAACATGTTATTTGGGTTCTTGTGTATAAGCTCTAGGCCCTACTTAATAAACTTATAGGCCTTGCCCTCTAGCATATCTAAGATATAAAGGATCTGGGATTAAACTGTATTAAAGTAGTTCTGGTTATAGTTAAAGACTCCTTTAATCTTAATATGCTAGGTTTTAAAGTTGGCTTATTGTTCTAGCGGGGTGCCTTTTCCGCTAAATATTAGTGGGTTTTTAGATATCTGTTTTTTCTGCTAGGTTACTACCATTATTATAGAGGTTAATTGTTTAAGAGCGGCGATAGTTTCTGTCTAGGAGGTAATAAGGGTATTAAGGCTTTTATTAGCTTTCTTATTGGCGGTGTTTGTGTTATACATAAACTATAGTCCCACTTTAATGTTACTAAGGAACTCATTGGTATGGTTAACAAGGGTATAGTAAACTTTATCGTCTTTAAAGGTTTTAGGGTATAGTAGGGAGCGGCAGATTATCCATGTGATATTAGGGTGTGTCTATATAAAGAAGTCTGTAAAAACTTTATAGGGGTTTTAGGTTTTGGCTATTTCGGCATTATTAATATCGCTTATTTAGGTGATCTTTGGCGCTAGAAAAAAACTAAGGATTGTTTTAGGACTGTGGTAGGTTGTAGCGTATAGACGCGTCGCGCGTAGGTCGCGATTGCTCTGGGGCGGAGATAACTAGGATATAGGGAATTAGTGATCGCGATGAGGCGCAATTAATAATAGCACAAACTGTTATAGTGCTGCAATAAAGTAGACTGAATAACTACGTTGTGCTATAAAGAAGAGAAGAAGGGTAAAAGGGGGTATTGTGTATAAAGAGTAGGGCCAGCCGCCAAGGCGCTAGTGGTGGGCCAGCCAACAGTAGGAAACAGTAT
>Ga0307507_10000808_pt1 | contig 69289 bp, 52 predicted proteins | sample 7_EM_MG_FD_207223 | JGI IMG/M metagenome (GOLD analysis project Ga0307507, IMG submission 207223) | Populus trichocarpa ectomycorrhiza microbial communities from riparian zone in the Pacific Northwest, United States - 7_EM | ecosystem: Host-associated > Plants > Roots > Unclassified | place... | reverse complement strand
ATTCAACCATCAAATACACCACCGCCATGCCGTCTAATCACGCTAGAATTGATGCAGATCTTGTTCAGAAGACTCAATATAAGATTCCCCAAAATAAGACGGCGAAAAACCCCCCCCCCGAAGCCTTGGCCACTCCCTGAATTTTGTATTCCTGAGCACGGCTACCGGATCCTACTGATCTGATTGGTGGGCTCTTATCGATAGCTTGCGTGCCCAAGTTGACGGGTTAAGGGATATTGGACGATATCAGGATCAAGAAAGGTACCTTTAGAAGGCATAGTGGTTAATTAATTGATGTTTGAATTGATATATTATACCGCGAATCCTGCGTAGCCCTGATTCTGGTGTTCCTACACGGATCACCTCCAGTAGGACAAAGGATAGAGAATTCGTTGGTTTGGTAAGGAGCAGCACGCCTGAGATAAAGCATGATATTGTAACGTGTCCCGCTCCACGTCGCCATATGGCCAAAAAGATAGACAGTGCTCGCGAATATATCGCGACTGTTGCGGGATTTAATATATTTACTCTTAAAGATATGCAGTCGGTTTCCTTAATCACGTGACTTGCATCATCGGCTCTCGGACTTCGCCGCTGTCGTCGCCCCTTTTCAGCTTAGCCTCGTGGCTTAGTTATCGGTAATTCTTATTGTCCTGCTTTTCAATCAGCCGTTCTCCTCGCCTTTGTCTGACTTCTTCTCACGCCCTCATCACCTGCCCTTCCTTTGTCGCTCTCTCATCTTCGACTCACTTCAGCGTCCTTCTTCCATTGTGATCTCCCAACAACATCGACTTCTTCCACGCAGCTACCTGACACAGCCGCCGTCTGACATCGATTTTGCGACGACTTGCCACGTCGCCTGTCGCCCATCTTCACAACCACGAAGCCGCCCTTGCACATCACTGAAGGTGAGATCGTTGGAAGCGTTGAGTGAGCTAAAGCTGGGTGGTGTATTTGATTGAGCTTGCATATCTGGGAGGATTTTCTGCTTGAGCTTCTGGTAATTCAATTCTCTCCACATCCGGACATTCCGGTTGCGCAGTGTTGCGACTGCTCCTGCACTCTCTATCTTGTGTACTTGAATTCTTTCTATTGCTCCCATCATCTAGCTGTTGCAGTTGGGCTCAGCTCGTTCACAATTCAAAATATCCTTTTTGCCTGGTCCTTCGTGGCAGACCAACGGATTCATTTCACAGAGTTCACTGTCATTTGTTCTGCTCTGACAGTGTGCTCTGACACTTAAACTCTGTCCGACTTGAACCTTACCAAGCCACAATCTAAAAGATTTACTGCCGACAATAAGCCGGTGTCTGATAAAAGCTTTCCTAACGCCCGACGATTCCCATACAATATTTCGATACTATTGTCACGACTCTTCGAAGAGTCGTTCACAGTCCACCAAACCCCTTCGCTACTGAATTAGACCCCGATATTTGTTGTCGTATCATGGCATCCTCTGTGTTTTTCAAATTCAAGTCATCCAAGGAACCTCAGCGCATAGCCTTTGATGGAACTGGCATATCTGTTTTTGAGTTAAAGAGAGAAATAATTACGATCAGCGGGCTGGGTGATGGTACAGACTTTGACCTTGCTATCTACAACGAAGATTCCAATGAAGAATACGACGATGACACAACTATAATACCTCGCTCTACTTCTGTTGTCGCTCGACGACTACCTGCAACTAAGCCGGGACATGGAAAGGCAGCCCGCTATGTCTCTGGCAAAGCCCCCGTCAATGCCAAGAATACCCATCGTGTCGAAACACCTGCTTCAAAACCCGCCGTTCAAGGGAAAAGTGCGCCTGTTGGTATCGGCGCTGCAGACATGAACAGTGCTCAGACTGAAGAAGAGAAAATCGCAGCAATGTTCAAAGCAGGTGCCGATCAATGGGAACAGCAGCAACAACAGATGGCCAATGCAAAACCGGTCCATCGCAGCACTTACAAAAGTAAGCCGGTCAATGTGCCGGATCACGATCCACCACCCGGCTATATCTGTTACCGATGTCATGAGAAAGGTAAGTCTCGAAATATTATCTATATACGTGATGACTACTAACCGTCAACAAGGTCATTGGATCCAAGCTTGTCCAACAAATGACGATCCTAACTTCGAAAGTCGTCCTCGAATCAAGCGCACAACTGGCATTCCCCGGTCATTCTTGAAGACCGTAGAGAAGCCAGTTGCTCCGACGAACGACGGTTTGACGGACAATTCAAAGCAGCCGTCAGGGGTTATGGTGAATGCTGAGGGAGAGTATGTAATTGCAGAACCAGACAGGGCGTCGTGGGAACAATTTCAGGCGAAGGCCAAGGCATCTGCGGCACAGGCAGAGGCGGCAGCCACAGGAAGCAAGGAGCTTCGAGACCGCGGACTGGAGTGCCCGATTGACAAGCGCATGTTCGTGGAGCCAATGAAAACTCCTTGCTGCGGCAAGACATACTGTAACGATTGTATTGAGAATGCTCTTGTCAATAGTGATCTAGTATGTCCAAATTGTTCCAAGGAAGGCGTGCTCATTGACGATCTTGTCACCGATGAAGAGATGGTGGCAAAGATCAAGGTTTTTGAGAAGGAAAAGGTGGCTGAGAGAAAGGCGAAGGAGGCGTCTAAGAGTCCGAAGCTTGGAGCTGCTTCTCCAGCTGTGAATGGAGACGATGTTGCCAAGACTAAACCAGAAGCAAATGGGGAATCCAAGTCCAAATCCAAATCACCTTCTCCTTCACAATCTGGACCTAATACACCTTCCACAGTAGCTGCAAAGCCCGTTACTAATGGCACATCGAATTCTAAGAAGCGACCTGCGGAGGAAGAATTGAAGAACGATCGAATGCCAGCCCCCCCGACCGCGCCGGCCGCTATGCGAAAGCAGCAGCAGCAGCAGCAGCAAGCAGTTTCAAACAACCTAGAGCAAGAATTCATCAACCAAATGGAAGCCCTTGGAAATTTACCTCTCTCTAATCAACCTTTTCCCAATGCTAACATGGGCATGCAAATGAGCATGCCGCAGATGATGGGTATACCTCAGAACATGATGAACCCGATGATGATGCAGGGAGGCGCTGGCAATTGGCCCATGTACAACAACTACCAAGACATGAATGGTATGGGATACCCAAATCAGAATGGCATGATGAACAATATGGGCTTTCAGCAGGGTGGCGGCATGTATGGGAATTACCCTAACAATATGGGCCAGGGATATCAGCAGAGCTGGCAACAAGGTCAGGCCGGCTGGGGTGGAATGAATATGGGCGGTATGCAAGGGTCGGGTCCACAAGTTCAGAACCAACACCAGATACAGCAACATCAACAGCGTCCACCGCAAGCACCACAAGCTCCGGCGAGTATGCAGACTGGGAATGTGGTAAAGATGGGCGTTTTCCCAAACCAGCAGCGCACCGTGTTCAGCGAACCGTTTCCGAATGAGGAGGACAATGCCTACTTCAGGAAACCAGTAAATCCACATCGACACCAGAATCGACAGCGGAGAGCGAGACCGAGTGATTATACCGAGTTATGATCCATGAATCTTTGACATACTCTTTGGTTGATATATCTTCAACGATTTTCCTCGACAACCCATCACAGTCTAGGTGTTCAACATTGGCTTCACTACTTCAAAGCATTTGTTAGCCTCTCGTTTCCTACATTTCGTCTCCGTCAAATTAGCATCGCATGGCGTTTCGGCGTACAAGATTGAGACTCTGGACTCCCCTCGTTTTGGGAACTCAAATCCATCCAATGTTCCCATGGTGGTATTCGTACGAGGCATCTTGGCTCATCTCTGTGGCCCGGCGTTTTTGGCACACAGCCATATGTTCTCCTTTTTCTAAATGTAGTCTTCAGACTTTCTAGTTTATCAGGGTGGGCTTCTCTTGGAATGGTTTCGCTAGTGGCGTTAGCATATCACAAGGCGTAGAGAGGTGGAGGACAGGGGAAGGAGCAACGACCTTTACTCGGCTCCTGGTGGGAGATGAAGTCATTATTTATCAAGCGAGCAGGCTCAATAGTGTGAGCTACGGAGTTACGATCTCGTTCCTAGGGCTTGAGCACAGAAGGAATCCAGAGTTAGATACTCCCTATCTATATCAGTCTAGATAATAATCAAAACTATCAAAATTTCACAAAAATTTCCCGAGCAAACTTGCTAATGAGGTGGTATCACAAGGTTCTGTCAAATCTTCGATTTTTCTTTGGACCTTGGTTGAGATTTTTCTATGTGGAAGTTTCTTATCTTCAAGATAATGCTGCGCGGCCACGTGGCATGTATCAAGAGGCTAAAATATAAAAAACGTCCTACCAATCCAGGTGGTATAAGAGCCATACAAGATCTTTGGGATAGAATCAGAGGTATGGCTCAGAATTAGAAGGAGAAGAGCGTCTTCACGTGTTATTGTATAGTGTAAGAAAGGCTCTAGCTTAAGTTTCAGTGTATCTTTACGCCTAAGTTACTGCAATCATAGTAAGACGAGTCGGCTCTCGTCTGTCTCAGTGCAGCTTGAACCTAGGTTTTAGAGTACATAAAAACGTAGTTAAAGCAAACAGTTAGCAACTGCAGCCGGGTCCCTGCTAACTACCCAGGGGCCTGCTCAGCTTCTCTTCAGGATCGTTCAGTCTCGATTCAAATGGAGGCAATGCCTACTCAAGGATAAAGGCCATAATGGGAAATGGAAAAAACCACATGTCCGACTATGGAGGTATTAAAAGTGATGAACCACAGTGTAGCAGCGTGGAGGATATATTACTCATGCGATAATGCATGGGTAAATGAATAAGATCATTTCGTAAAATATCTACCACATTACTTCTCATTGCACGTTTAGTAGGGGTAAGATATGGGTTTTGCGCTTAATTAACTTTTAAATATCTTAATTATACGCCTAAATAAGACGAAGTAAACCCACAGCACCTCACTCCAAGATTCCACTCCCATTCCTCCCCGTAAGATACTCCAACACCTCACCTCTCACCCCCTCAACCTTCACAATCGGCCCTAGAGCACTAATCCCATATCTCAGCAATAACAGCATGCTGCCCCTAGGATACTGCGCATGCCCACCCAACCTCGCGCCCTGCGGTTCATTCAACCGTATGACCAACGAGCGCAAACTATGACCCCTCGCAATCCACGTCTCCAGTAGCAGCGACGCCAAGCACGACGCCCACGCGCGCCAGAACTTGCGACCGCCATCCCAGCGCAGCGCGGCGTCCGCATCCGCGGCGGCGTCGAGGACCAGCTCGACCCGCCACACGCTCTGTAGCAGCGTCTCCGGCACGAACTCGAAGATGTCGTAGTACCGCGACGCGACGTGGCTGTATGGCGGCGGCTTCGGGATCACCAGCGGCGTCCTGTACAGCACGTCCAGCGCCTCGGCGGTTATTTGCCGGTTGAGCAGCAGGATGGTCGGGGTCGTGGTGCGGACGGGTGTGCGTGGGATCGTGCAGAGGGGCGAGGAAAGGTATTCGTAGTCTTTAAGCGCGATGCCCTGGGCCTTTTGCGTGAGCGCGAAGGCGTCGGAGAGGTTGGGCCATGTCAGCGCGTAGGAGTAGATGATGATGCGGATGTCTGCTGGAAGGGAGAGTAGGGAGCGAGGTGGTTTGGAGGGCGGCGAGGAACTGCTGCTGTCCATATTGAGCTGGTATAGCATGGTAAAGGGTCAATTGCAAATTTGAATGAGGGCACTCCTTGGGGCTGAACGATATTGAAACCCAGCAAATCCAGTGTGCTTCACGCGGGGGACGTCTGGCCAATCTTCAACATCACATCATCCAATCTACGCGTGAGTGGAGCAAGCCACATCTTGGCATTGCTCTTGATTGGAATCCATGAGTTCCATCTATTCAAAAGGGGCGGGGCATAGTTCTTTTGAAACGGAAAGATTTAAGAGAAAATGTTGAGTCCTAATATTTACATGCACATCTTCGAATAAATTAAAATTCTTAAGAAATGTTTGAATACATGAACGGGTTGATTCTTGGGTCATTATTCTGCCTCTCCAGCTCATAACCAATATGCATATTATCCCATGAACCATTTTGTAATACACTCCTAACTCCGCCAGATGCTTCATAACCCAAAACATCTCTCAATCAGAACTCACTAATAGCTCACCCCACATGCATTATAAAAATACCTTTATCCCTCACTTCTTATAACTCCCTTACCGCTCCCAATATCGAACTCGACCCACCTCGCTCTTCCAGTCCTTCCCCTACCAGCATCCTCAACAATAGGCCCTGGATTCATAACTGTGCACCCGCAATAGCGCACTACGAATGCAGGGGCTTCTTTATCTGCAACTACCAACGCGGTAGGTAAGGGGTAGAGATTCAAAGCGTGTGAATAGTCCCAATGCACTGGCCGAGTAGAGGTCGGGAAGGGAGAGAGGTGCGATTGCGAAAGCAGTGTTCGGGTTAAGGCGCGAGCAGTCATAGTATCGGGGTCCAGTTGCTGAGCTTGGTTTTGCGCAGGTCCAGGTGGGTCGAGGTCCATGGGTTGAGTATCTGTCCCATTTTCAGGGTTGGCGGGTGGAGGTGAAGCGTCCTGAGCATCTCCCCCGTCAGCCGCCTGTTCGGGCTTTCCAAACCGAATGGCAGTCCGCCCTAGTCGGCCTACTACATCGTCCCTAAACAGCACCATCTCTCCTTTCACCCCAAACCAGCTCAGGCGTGCTGGATTGGACGTCCAGATGACTTCTCCCTCTTTCCTCTTGCCTTCTCCTTTCCCTTTGTTCGTACCCTCCGATCTTGCCGCACCGCCGGGACCCCAGACTTCTCTGTTCGCCTCCGCAACCACTCTCCTAATGCGATTCGTGAAAAGTGCTGGGACCGCCTTGCGAGGTAAAGGCCCAGCAGCACCGGCGGAGAAAGCAGAAGGCCACGCATCATTCTCCCCCGGTACGAATACCAGGCTAGTTCTTGCTAACAGAGCAGGAAATTCTGAGAGTACGGCTGCTACAGCGTCGAAATACTCTTTATACTCAATTGACCCAGCTCCCGGCACTCCTGCCAGCGTTGCGCGAGACGAGAAATTGCCAGCAAGAACGATTGCAAGAGGGTAGACGGGATTAGGCTCAGTAGGGTGAGGTGTGTAAGCTGATAAAAGAATCCGGAGCGTTGAGAGGGTGCTGGGGAGGTCAAGGTGCAGGTCTGATGCTATTGCTATTGTATGTGCAGAAGTGGGAGGAAGCAAGCGCCCTGCCAACCGAGACATGCGAGCCCCAGTCGCACGCTCAGAGCCTAGGCCCAGGAAGTCGGTCCAGCCGAATGCAGGGCCAATGATGGCAGTTGATGTTTGGTTTGGGTTTTGGTCAGAGGATGCAATTCCAAGGGTGGTGGAACGCCGCTCGCACGGCGGATGTCCCACAGAAAATCCAATGAATTTCCCACCGATAGTTCCACCAATACCGCCCGTATTGCCCAGAGCGGAGTTGAAGCCGGAAGTGGGGTTATTATAGTCTTCCTCGTAGGTCCCGTCAATGAGGACGATCATACCTGGGGCAAAATAAGCACCGTCCTCGGGAATTGGACGGGCATGTTGAAGGTCCAGAGCAATCGTGCCGGTGAGATCAGAGAGAGCGAGTGTGCCAGTTGGAGAAACAGCAAGGAGGCCTAAGAGAAGGTGAGTGCTACCGCTCCGACCTAGCAAATTGGCGATTGGGGTGATCTTGTTGGTCTGAGTTGTAGAGATGGATGAGGTGCGTGTAAGGGCTGAGGAGCGAACAGTGGAGAATGACGGTGTCTGAAAAGTTTCATTTCTTAGGATGCGCTGGTGTACAACATGATAGCGTTGGCGGAAGAGGTCGGTTTTGTGAGAAGGTAATGGAAACAGCGAAGGTTTCATGGTAGAACTAGGTATAATTAGCTAGATCAGAGAGTGTAGAAGTTTTGAAGGTATACGAACTTTTCAAAGTGTTTTTTGTTAACATTATATACCAATCTTGGCTGGTCAAAGGCTCCTATAATGTTGATCCACTCCCGGGGGTCTTTTAATGCATCCTCCTCTTCCTCTGGATCTTCGACCTCCAGACTCGACATTCCGAAGCTATTTTGACTATCACCTAGTCCTAGCCGTAGCCCACTCAGCTCTTGAATACTGCCTTCTGCCCCAAATTTCATACTTCCCTGTCGACTTAGAGGAGGATTTCCTTGAACAAGTCTCCCCCCACTCATAGATCCCTCCACTACTTTTAAGATGGCCTTTAGAGTCTCCCCTTCACCGTCTACTATTACTTGTCCGCCACCTTTCTTCCAGCTCTTTGCGACCTCCTCGAGAACACGCTCTGCAAGGCCTTCTTCGCGCCATCCTGACCCGCAATGCCTTCCGATGAAAGTTGCGAGGGCCTGAAGAGCTGATGATGTCAGGGTCAGATTATGCTTTTTCGTAAATGTTCTGAATGCTAGAGGCCGTAAAGTAGCGGGTGGAAGTAGTATAGGAAGAATTGTCGGCTTTAGAGGTGGAGCGGCGGCTTTTAGGGTAAGTGGTGCTGGTATCGGAGCTGTTCGACGCGGTATTATGGGATGGGTAGGCGTGCCAAAAGCGGGAGAGGAAGATGGGATAGGATTTGGAGTAGGCTCTGGCACTTCGGCAGCTTCCTCCATCCTCCTGCTTGTTGTTGCCATTTTTTAATAAAATGGTTGAAGGGTGTTAGGTCCAGACTAGGTGCTGCGAGGGGAGTTCAATTGTTATCGCGATGTCGCGCTTTCACGCGTAAGTAGCCGAATCCACTTTAGCCACCTCACTCCACCATCATCTGTGATTGTAGCTCGCAATATCACAGTCATTATTTTGAAGGCTTATACAGCTGTTTTGAACCCTTCTTTAGGAGTGGAATTCTCCAGAATTATCGTTGCGCCTACTTTACCAGGTTTTACACGCGAAGCGCAAAGGAAACAACCACTACCACCAAACTTCCGCGCTAGCCACTCCATCTCATCTCAACAACAACATCAACGCTTTTATATTTATACAATTGCCGTCAAGGTGATCGCGTAATTAGAGATAGGCCATTGATTCCGTTTACTAGCAGCCATGGCGTCCAAGGACACCTCCGATGTCCCCTCCAAGGAGAAGCTCGCTGAACTCACCACCGCCGCAAATATCCAATACTCCCTCAAAAATTACAGCACGGCCGCAGATATATTTTCCGAAGCTACAGAGCTACAGGCTGAAATAAATGGCGAAATGGCGCCTGAAAACGCGGAGTTACTATACCGATATGGGCGTTGTCTATATAAAGTCGCGGTGGCCAAGAGTGACGTATTAGGAGGAAAGGTTGCCGCAGAGGAGAAGAATGGCAAGTCTAAAAAGACCAAGAAGAATAAGGCGGAAAGCAGTGGGAGTGCAAGCAAGGCGAATGGTGCAGGAGGACTTCCATCTGTGACTGAGGAATCAGCCCATGAGCAGGCCACTGATGACAAGGAAGAGAAGCCCGTTGAAAATAAACCATACTTTCAGCTTATTGGTGACGAGAATTGGGATACTGACTCTGAGTCTGGGGACGATGCAGAGGGAGAGGCTGGCGCCGAAGAAGGCGAGGACGATGATTTCGCCAACGCATATGAGATTCTTGATGTAGGACGAGTACTGCTATCACGACAACTTGAGGCATTATCTTTAGAGTCTACGGGTGGCTCCGCCCAGAACAAAGGCAAAGGAAAATCGAAAGCCCCCACGGAAGAGTCTCCTGAAGTTCGGCTTATAAAAGAACGCCTTGCAGATACGCACGATCTCCAGGCTGAAATATCACTTGAAAATGAACGCTTCGTCGATGCCATATCCGACTCACGGGCAGCTCTGGAACTCAGAAAACAACTTCACCCTCAAGAGTCTTCTCTTATAGCTGAAGGCCATTATAAACTCTCATTGGCGCTCGAATTCGCATCAGTTACCGCAGTACGAGAAGCACAGCGAGAGCAAGATACTGACCCAGGAGGAAAACCAGAAGAGGCACAAGTGGATATGGAGTTGCGAGAAGAAGCAGCTGTGGAGATGGAAGCTGCAATTACGAGCTTAGCGTTACGTACGAAGAAGGAGGAATCAGAACTACCAAATCTCCCGGCCGAAAAGAAGGAGGAACAACAGAAGTCCATTGCAGATGCGAAGGAGATGATTGAGGAGATGAAACAGAGGGTGAGTGCGCACACGAGTTGCTCCAGAGTCAGATCCATTCTACAGAGCTAAGCTAACCACTTCAACTAGCTCCATGATCTTCGCGCCGACCCCACTAAAGAGGCCAACCCGCTCGCTGCCCTTAGCGAATCTGCAGACCCGGCTCTTTTTAGCGGTCTCCTAGGTAGCATCCTCGGTGCAGACCCGACAGCGCAAAAAGCACGTATCGAAGAAGCATCCAAAGGAGCTAACGACCTTACGAATCTAGTGAGACACAAAAAGAAGCCCGCGCTAGCCGAAGAGTACAAGAAGGAATCTGTTAATGGTGGCGGGAGTGGAAAGAGGAAGTTGGGAGCGGACGGAGGTGATAGGATCGAGGGAAAGCGGGCGAAAACTGAGGAGATGCAGTGAGTGAAGTTGTGTTGTACTTGTTATCATGTCTTCCTCGTCCAAGATTATGTAGCAATACCAATTCAAGAAGTGCCTGAAAGCACTTCAACTCCGTGAAATACAACCAGGGAACTAAGTAGCTCTGAGGCCCGCCTGCCTAATAGATGAATGTCTTGGTTAAGTATTTTAGGATAAACTCTATTCCTTTCCACTTTCAGCTCCTTAAGCCACTGCTCAAGCCGCATAGCTTTTCCAATATCTTTTCGTTGGGTTGAGTGGCTGAAAGGACGGATAGTGACGCAATCCCAAGACGAAAAAGTAGAGCCCACTATGGTTCCATATGGAAAACACTGCTACCGTCCTACCTCAGAAATCCCATATTGTGAAAATACTTCATACTACGAAAGTTTTGATATCCGAATATTTCTTCCAAAGAATGCAAACCACGTTTAATGGTCCAGTTGATCCTCCTAGCTTAAACGGGATTGCATGTTCGTATATGATATGAGGTATCTTATCTTTACATGAAATGTACTTATAAGCGCTTATATTCAACTTCTAGCCAACGAGATCAACCTATATATAACTTGAGGCAAAGGAAGCTTGATAGGCGATTTCAAACTACTACATTGCCACTTTTCTCTCCTCCATGATTGCCTTCCCTTGCCTCTTTATCCCTTCGTACTTTACCTTGCGTTTTAGCAATTTGAATGCTTGAACATTTTTGCAATCAAAACCGGCGACAAACACCTCACTAAAAGCGGATGCAGATTTGTTCCATAGAGAGCCTTTGTAGGAAAATGTAGGTGCGTAGTAGATCACCGCAAATTCCTACAATTCAGTAAACCCTTTCCCTTCATTAAGTCGCGGCCTCCAAACCCACCGATCGCACCGCCGGAACATGAATGGGATATTTGGCCAGACTAACCGCCGGTTTGAGAAGGGCGTGGAGCTCTCCGTGCAACGAAAGCGACTTTAGGTGGATTCGGCATAACCATGAATCGGTCTCGCATTTCAATTTGCTCATACTCACGCTTCAGGATTGAGAGCAAAGCATTAACCTGCGCGCGTGCGAATTTCTCTTCAATGATCTTCGCAACGGGCACCCCTCTGTTCGAATCCCTACGGCAAAGTAGGCGCGGATCAGCGCCATAACGCAATAGTAATTTAGTCGCCTCAAAATAATATGTAGATTCCACTTCAGGCCCCGGGAGGTCTAAAAGAAAAATTTCCCATCCTGTTGCTGATCTGGAAGCTTCGAATCTCTGGTTGGGATCAGCACCATGGGCCAGAAGTCTTTCCAACACCTGGAGCCGGATCTGATTATCATCTAGCCTACTGTACCAGTTCTTTAAGTAGTGAACCCAAATGGAGAGCCCGTTATATCTCAAATTAGGGTCTGCGCCAAAGGAAAGAAAGAGAGTGACGAGTTGCGACCACTGTGAAGGGTAGCGTTTAGAAGGGAAGTTGAAAACCTGAGCCCACGGATTTTTTCGATCTAATGCCATAGCCGTGTATGCCATATTCGGATTTACCCCTAGGCGCAGTAAACAACGCGATATTTCGATTCTAGCGCCAACAGTTTCGCCGCTGTCATGTAGCGGGTCCAGGGACCAGAGTAAAATTTCTCCACCATGAGTTTTGACCATCTGAGGGTTTCTTTGAAGCAGAGATAGTACATATTGTACAGGTCCTTGGTAGATGGCGCGATAAAGGAATATCCTAGAATATGGTTCGTCGTCCCAAGAGCACCTCGCCCATCTGACACTGTGAGCTTTTCGCATGACAGTATTACATTCGTCCAGCATTTGTTTGTCACACATTCCAGCCTCAATCTCAACCTGTCGAGCAAAACTAAGAATGTCTGATACCAGCGGTATTGCGTATATCATCAAATCTTTTACACCTGGCCTGGTTTTAATTTCAGCCAGTAGAGCTCTGCAAAGTGGAATACAAACATGATAATGCTGGTCCAGTTGGGCCGATAGTATTCCCTGAACGTTTTTTAAGAGGAGAAAGTCTCGTACTGTCCGATGTAGGAACTTGATACCAAACTCGTCATACTCGTGTGCGTATCCGTTATGAACTACTTCTACGAGTCCTTTACAACGAGCATTGAGGCGTCGCCTTGCGTCCAACAATCTTTTCTGAATTTCGGAATGGCTTAATGGCCGCAATGCTACGTTAATCGCGAAATCCGGATCATCATCTATGGTAAAGGAATACATTATGAGCGAAATTGATACAGGACTTCTCAGAACCAACTGGAACGTCCCTACAGATTGCTGCCGATATATCTCGTCGACTGATTGGATCATCTGTTTAAAGACTGTCTCTAAGTCCGATGGAAAGCGCCGTACTCTTGTCTGTAGAATCTTCATCGTATCTCCGTTTGTCAGGCCTTCCAGAAGAGAGCGAACAATAAGGAAAACCCAAAGAAATACTCCTTGGGCCTTATCCAAAATATCCTTAACAAGTGGTCTAAGGGCGAGACAGTCTTCTTCGGGCAAAGAACGTGCTATAGCTGGTTGTAATCTCCCTCGTACATAAAGCGCAATATCTCCTCTCGTAAGGTCCTGTAAGTACAGTTTGAGTTCCGCGCTTGTACCCAAATGATCCTCAAATACGTTCCATGGTCGGCTGGCAAGACAAAGCTTGATATTTGGCATATCTTTTAGATTATTGAGATACTCAAGAAATTCGTAATGATCACCCGAATACTCATCAAGCCCGTCAATAAAGAAGCAAAACTTTGCTGGTGTAATTGCCTGCTTCGTCAAGGCTGTGAAGCATTGCTTCAGCTCCTGTAGATCCCATGGTCCAGGCTCCAGGCCTCTACTTGCTGTTTCCCATCGTGAAGAGCATACTACAGGAATCAGTGAAGGAAGTTGTTTTAGAAGCTCAAATAGGAGCGATTGAAAAAGACCATGTAAAGACTTTTGCATTGGAGTTCCGGAATTCCAGAAAAAAAACTTCGCTGTGAAAAGAGGAGTATGGCCTGCCCAGTTAAGCAGAGCGTCCTTTGCCACCTCGCAGCTTGTCAAATATTTCATGAAAGTTGACTTGCCCGAGCCAGCTTTCCCGGATATCCAATACGTACCACTTCCCTCTTTGAGCCATTCGTGAAGATGAATTTTTGAATGGCAGCCTGAGGATGAGAATTCATCAGAGCAAAATATCCATCGAAAAGTATTCGCATACGCCTCCGGAATGCCAGAGTATCTGGCCGTCATTGATTCATAGCATAAACTGGCCAAAATTTTTCTTTTCACTGAAATTTCCACATTTGCTTGCATCAAACTAGAAAATTCTGTATATATCGAAGTCAAATCGTGGCCATAGGCCATACTTTGATGAAATTGTGTCATCGATGTAAGGTTTTGAAGCAGTTCGTCAATAATTGGATCTGTCCGCCTGAGTTCGACTTTAGAGGAAATTGTCGTGAATTTATTTAAAGCTTCGGCTACGGCGAGATGAAGCCTTTCTTGCTCGTCTTTGAGGTTGGACACAATGTCATTGAGGATATTTATGCGGGCATTTGAGTTCATAGGGTCTAGCATGGCCAGCGTAGCGGATTGCCGGTCACTATTGTCGAACTGATCGGATTTCCTTACTACCATCTTGATACTGGCTTCAAGTCTAGAACCCTATGTCTCAATACCCCGCTCCTTACCTCGTATGTCTCCTCGTATGTCTCGTATGTCTCATCAAGTGTCTCATCGAATATCTAAATACTTGTTTCCATTACCGAATGACGACGTAGTCGTCATTCTCTTTGCAACCTATTTGTCACCTATCTGGTGTATATATAGAGGCTCTAGAGCCCTCTTTAATAGACAGAGTTCTCATACCTAATTGTCCGTTTGACAGTTATAAGCCCGGGCCGACTATTGTATTATCTTTGATTCCAAAGCCTTTATTCCAATCAATTATTATCTTAATTATAGACAACCACGATAATAAACTCTTAACAAGAAACTAGACCTGTTATTATATTATCCGTTATCCTTACAAGCCCAAACGATTGGGATGAATGGATTAAGGTTATTAAGTTAAAAGCAAATAATAATTGTCTCTAGGAGTATGTCGACCCATTAATACCCAAGACCGATTTACTAAAGCTTAAAGTACCTGTTCGCGCCTTACCCAAGGATGCTAATAGCCGGGGGAAGACGAAGCTCGCAGAGCTAGATGAGGAGGAGAAGGAGGAGCTCCGTACGCTTAAAGCCGACCATAGGGACAATATGAAGCTATATAGAAAACAGCTGTTAGCTCTTAATATGTTGCGCAGCCACATCCTAAGCTTTATCTTACGTACCTACCTTATCTATACGTTCAAATGCATAACCACCTATGACGTCTTGGTGTCTCTTAAGAAGAGAATTACTCCAACTAATAACGCAAGAAAGCTTTGAGTAGCCACCTAGTATGTACAGCTTAAGAAAGCGCCTCGGAACTAGAACTTTGAGGTCTAGTTAGAGGAGTGGGAGAAGGTGTATACTAAGTATAAGGAGCTAGATCTACCTGAGGTAAATAATAACCGTTTAGTAAGAGACTTTGTGTATATAGTCGATTTGATTACTCTAAGCTGGTCCGAATATTGGAAGAACCAGCTTAAAAGGATAGAGTGGAAGAAGGAGAAGCTTCCTAGCTTCTTTAAATTAGTCGAAATATACCAAAATCACCGTCGTACGGAACTTGCCTAGATAGGCGAGAGTCCATAAGAAGGATCCTTTGCAGTCTCCTCTAAAGATAAGTTGAGCGAGTTACCTAAATTAAAGCCTGAATCGTCAGCGGATAAGTAAAAGAAGGAAAGGTAACCGCTGCTAGAGTGCCTATACGGAAAGCGTCACTACTTTAACAAATGCTGGTATATTGTAGAGTTAATTTCTTACCCATTATGGTTTAAACCAAGTAACGAAATCCAGAAGAAGGTGGATGAGAAGATTGCTAATACAATGCCTGAAATCAAGGCTTATATTAAGTAAATTAAAAAGGACGATTAAGCTAATAAGGATAATTAAGTTAACAAACAGCCAAAGGATGGTAATGAGCAGAGCTCTTAAGACCCTAAAGGAACCTTTGTGGTTCATTAAAAAGGAACCTACAATTTAGCTTCTAACTATAAGCTTCGCAATAGTATTCTTCTTAACTTAGGAACTACTGTATATATTATCAACAATTAAGCCAGATTTATCAGTAATATTAAACCTACGTCAGAGTAAATCTACATAGGCTCGCATGTAGAAGAAATTGTAGGCTATGGCACAGCTATAGTTATAATTAACTACCCAAAAGGGAAGAGACAGATACAGCTCTTAGGAGTAGCCTTTATACTAAGCTTCTATACTAACCTAGTATGCCTCTAAAAGCTTAATGACAAGGGAGTCTACTAAAGCAATAAAGAGAACACTCTTTACTACGGCGACAATAAGACGTACGCCTATTGTGACTACCACTGTGGTTAGATTACTATTGAATATAATAAGCCAAAAATAAGCGCTTTATAAGAAGCCTTATTTGCGACTTAACCATTAAACTAATTATTAAAGCTATTAAAGCAATTATTAAAACAATCATCAAAGCCTCTACCAAATTAAAAGGTAGAAGGACGGCTATAGCGCAGTTAACTTAGACACGTAGAAATAAATATAATTGGGCAATTGCCTAAGGAATTAACTAGGGCAGTTATAAAAGGCCCTATAACAGTTAAAAATAAGTCTTATGCAGTCAACAAAGCTTATAAGGAAATATTAAAAAGGATACCTACAAGCAAAATCACCAATTAAGATATTATGGTAAAGTCTTTGGCTCCAAATACCCTAAAGCAGAACAGTTCTGCGGAACGTTCTAGGGGGGTAAGTATATTAGAGGACAAGGATAAGACTTAAGTAGATATCAGTGGAAGTTAATAGGTGGATTCTGGTAGAAATTAAAATCAAGCAACTAATTAAGAGGAGTATAATCCTTAAGATAATGACGTAATAGGCCCGTAAGCCTTAAAGGACGATCTTCCTACCCCGATTTTGACGCCAGAACCTTAATTAAATACTATAACTACCAAGTTCTTAAGTCCCTTAACTAATTAAAAACCATAATTTAAATGCATTCCAGATACAGGAGAGGAGGCAATTAAGCACCTTCCGTAGTTAGTAACGGGACCAATTTTAAAAGGACCAACGACGGTCAAATCTACAACTTATAGAGTCAGCAAGGCTTATAAGATTGTATTAAGAAAGCCACCAAACAGACGCCTTAAATAGCAGATATCTCGCAAGAAGAAGCTTAAGGCCCTTAAGGGAGAGCTAAAGAAGTTTAAGAAAGGAAGAATTAAGGTTAAATAGGTCCCTACTGCGGATATAACAGAAGACGGCTTAACGAAGGCTCTACCTCATCAAAAGCACGAGACGTTTGTTTAGCAATTGAACCTCGTTAACATCAAGGATCTAATTTAATTCGATTTGGATGATATTCGGGTAAGGTAACTCTATAGGGGATTTCTTAAAACTCAACACCAAATTAATATCGTGACTTTTTACAGCAGCCTAGAAGGCTCTGTGCAGCTAGGGGGGTGTGTCAAACTGGATCGGATTTCCTTACTACCATCTTAATACTGGCTTCAAGTCTAGAACCCTATATCTCAATACCCCGCTCCTTACCTCGTATGTCTCCTTGTATGTCTTGTATGTCTTATTGAGTGTCTCATCGAATATCTAAATACTTGTTTCCATTACCGAATGACGACGTAGTCGTCATTCTCTTTGCAACCTATTTGTCACCTATCTGGTGTATATATAGAGGCTCTAGAGCCCTCTTTAATAGACAGAGTTCTCATACCTAATTGTCCGTTCGACAACTATGCTCGCCTCTTCCGTTAGAAATAGTTATAAAAACATGTTCCACACCTAGTTTAACTACCCGAAAGATGCTGCTATTTTTGAGAAGACGAATATGGTTTTAGGAATATGGAAAGGTGATGATAAACAGCAGTGAAACTGTCTCGCCATATTGAAGGCTGTCGTACCATAATATTCTAAGTAATTGAGCCATCAGCTCCGACCTCAGCCGGGACATCCTCTCCTGCAATTCGTTGATCTTTCTCTTCCCCCATACTACTTCCACCGCATGAACAAAGCTTTGCCATTTTCGGCAGGATCCAGGCGTGACCTTGAGCTTCTGAACCGTTTGCAACAACTCATCGGCGACATCCTTGCACATCCCCGCTATCCTACCTAGATCAGAGGTCGAGTCCATGACTAGCTTTTGAGCCAACTCGCTCAGATCCTTCGTAATAGATTCCAGCTCAATATTTTCACGCGAAGCTCCAGCAGCGGATTTATACGCCTGACGAGCCTCAGATATGAGCTTTGAACCGAAATCGACAAACTGGCATATATTCCCGGCAAGGCCTATAGCCGAGAGAGGGTCCATGACAACTGTGATTGAAAAGTAATCTGATTATTAGCATGGAAAAAGATGTAAAGGAGAGGAGTCCACATATTGGATTTGCGCGGGGCCGAAAGCTGGGTTGGCGGTAACTGCGCCTAGTTACTCAGGCAGCAACTTGAAGTTCCCTACTCTCCTTACTAGCATTAGAATCAAAAGTAACGAAGCTAAGAAAGTAAAGTACAATAATAAAGGGAAAAGATAGGCAAGACTTTAATAGAGACATTGACGGATAAAGTATACACAACTTTCTAATCATTATCAAGTTCAAAAGTTAAAAGTGGCAAAATTGGTGCATCGTAATTGGGCGCCCATCCGCGGGTATGCTGTAGCTTACAGTGCCTTCACCACCGCAAATACTGTAGAAGCTGCACTTTTATTATGGTGATTGCACTACCCGGACGCGATGTCCTTCGGGTTTTCAGTCAGTGACCTCCTCGCCGCGCTCGACCTAGTCGCGAGAGTCATCGACGCACTTCGGGAGCTCTACAGCCTCGAGACGGCACTCATCCGTGTCAAGCGGCTCGACGTTGATGACGAGCTGCAGGCAGAAGTCACCGCACTACGCCAGGCCGCAGGCCAGTGTCGGAAGACGATGGAAGAGTTCTGAAAGAAGGTATGCAAGTATCAGCCGCGTTTGCAGCGGGGTGGGTCGACGTCCAGGGTCTTTTTATTTTTATTTTTTTATATCTATTGTATTATACGTACAATACTGCGCATGCAGCCTCAGGCAGTTATGTCCATGTACCTTAATGTGTAAGCTCAAGCGATTCTAATTAGAGATCAAGCGCGGCACAACCATGCAACCCCATCCATTGAATTAAATTCAATCTGCATTCGACTCCACTGCTTACTACTCACGGTGTCAATGTTATATGTACTGTACAACTCCCTCCCTACTCTCCCTCCCTCATCTCTTCCCACCACCTCACCTCCCCCATCCCTCCATTTTAAAAAAGGTTAAACTTTTCCGTCCAAAGTCATCCTCCGAAGTACCGATACAAAACCGCACAATCTCTCCAATCAATCAAAAAACATAACAATCTCAGTCCACCAGCGTGCGCCTAGAGCAGGCGGCTGTAGCACCAGTCATCCCCACCAGTGCATCCTACAAAAAAATTCGTCGGCAATACACGGACACAAAAAACGCCTCCCAATTCCATTTCCAAAACAAAGGCCTCGCACAGTTACAAATTTCTCGCGCCGACTCTAAAAAGCACAAATACTCCCATGCACGCAATGTTGCTACCCAGAGATACCGAAAAAGGCCGTCACGTAGAAGCCTGGGTAAAGGGGAGAAGAAAAAATAAGAGGAAAATGCCCGTATTAGGCCCCTAGCGTTCCGTTCCCGCTTTTGGTTATGAATGAATCCTCGCTGATGAATGGTAATGATAATAACGAATACCCGCCGGAGGACAATGATCGCTGAAACGAAGAATCATGAGTGCCGCTATGCATTTTGCGCGCTCTTCCGGCAGATCCAAGGAAGAGACGACTGTGGTAAAAAGACAAATTCGTGAAAGAGGCAAGGGGAAGTAGGAAAGGATAGTGTGTATAGAGGTAAATGAAGCGTGAAGAGAACGAGAATATGTGGCCTCCAAGCGCAAAGACAAAAGCCCGCACGACACCACGCTAAAACGCTTTGCACATTAAAACACGTAGACGGAATTCCGCACCAAGTCAGTTAAAGTCGTACAAGAGAAGATGGAGGGGGAAGGCAAGGAAATGGTCGTTAGTGCTGAAGAGCATGTGGGCGGCCTTGGCTACAATGGGCTCGGCCAGTCTAGTGTCATAAAAGGTCTTATTCTGGAGGGGTCGTCGAGGTTGGCAGAGTAGGGAGAGAAGGGGACAGTGCTATCGCTCAATAAGCTGTTTCGCTCGAGCATCCCACCGCCCCCATACCTCTAACTCTCTCTTCTCCTCTAATTCGTCATCCATGATGTGTCCCCGGTATATCCATACAGATTTCACCTTCAGTTTTTTCTTTGCCTCCTCTGGATCGTACATGTAGCTCCCCGAGATTGGAACCGTGTGTATCCTCGTGGATAATGGGAGTTGATATTTCAGGATGCCTCTCACGATAAGCTCAAAGGGGAACTGAAGAACCCTCTCCCATCGCTCCGTGCCGCCAGCTTCAGTCTTGTTTCCCGGCTTCTGCAAACGGACTTCGCCGATGGAGTAATGGGGATGGCGTTTTACCGGAGAGCCGTCAAAGTTAAGCGCAGAATCGAAGTGGAAGATGCGGCCGAGGAGCATGGTTTGCGAATCACCTTCCTCAGGATCTTCGATGGGGTCTGTCCCTTCGTCGATACCTCCAGAAGTGCGAATGTCTTGGTCATGGGGTGAAGGCAGAACGTGGTGAGGCTGAGGATCGTTTGGCGGAAGGCGGCGTGGTGGGTCGCGGTCGCGAAGGGAGGTAGAATCGAAAGGAGCTCCGTGATGATCGCGCCACCACTTGTCCGTGCCGACATGTTTACTCTTTGCAAACAAGTTGACGTCCATATCTGCGACTGTGACAGCAATGATGTTGGGATTGATGGCTTCGACGAAGAGGTCCAACATAAGTTCTTGCTCGCTAGCAATAACATTCTGGATTTCGCGGATTCCCACTCCATACAGAGGTTTGGTCGTCGCGAAGAGAAGGCCTACCGCGCCAAATATGAGAACCAGTAGTAAAATAGATAATACAAGGCATCCGGCGAATCTATGGAACCAGCCACCACTACGCCGTCGCTGGTAGTGTTCCAGTTGGCGCAGACTCGTGCTATTTGGGCGCCGGGGGGTGCGAGTTCGAGGGACGCGAACAGTCCCGATTAATGGTGTTCGTTCGTCATCTGCTGTGCCCTCATTGTCCATATCGTACATCGAGTATTCTCCGTTCTTCTTGCTGCTATTTCCATTTCCATTCCCTAACCGGGAGGGGTAATTTGGCTCCTTGGGACTGTTCGGCTTAGAAGAATGTCGGGATGACATTGCCCGGATCTTCGAAGATTGTGGGAATGGAGAATCCTGATCAAACAGTGATGTGTGGTGCGCACCTCCTCGTCCATGACCATGGCGTCCAATGTGATGGTGGTGGATACTGCTTCCTCCACTCGCCCTTGAGGTCCCACCGCGCACCGTTCCTTCAGGTCTGTCATTAGCATCGTTATCGGGGCTTGTGGCGATGTAAGGATTGTTTGCGAATTTCATGCTCCTCTTGCCATTCACTTTGTGAGATTCACGAATCGCAGTCCGAGGATCCATACTTGCAATCGAGGTCATGCTTGGTGTCCTTGAATGATGTCGATTCCTATGTGGTGGAGGGTCCGGTGGATTGGATTCGTACACAAATGTTTCGTCAGAGTCTGAAGAATTCTCTTCATCAACAGCACTTGCCACCTTAGCTTCGAAGACGTCTGCTTTCGAGGAAGCTTTACGCAAGCTTGTGTTAGTAGATGTATATAGATATAAAAAAGATGGTGATTGCATTGAAGGTTTACGCATAGCCATCTCGTGGCTTGAAGAAATGGAAATTGCATATTGTTGAAGAAATTCGACTGTGCTTGAGCTGCTAGAGACGAAGGGTATAGTATCTAAGCGAGGACAAAAACTCCGTTCTAGCCCTCGGGTGCTGATGGTGATGGTAAGGAGTGAGTAAAAGAGGACCTACCAGTGCCTGCATTTATCGAAGGAGCTTTGCGCGTCGCCTTCTTCTTGTCCTTCTTGGGACGTATTGTCTCATTACTTGGCTTTAAGCGAAGACTGCCACTAGGATCACCTCGCCCTTGAGCAACACGTTCCCCCTGAGGACCTCCTATTGCTGCCTGTGGTATTGAAGTGACAGTCTCAGTCTCGACGGTCATGTTCTTGGATGTTGTCTCAGCAGCGGATCGGGGTTTAATTGCCGCAAGGGACGAAAACGAAGATTTCGCAGGTATTGCTTTTGGTCTTTGGGTGGATGTGTTCAGGTGCTCTTTGGACCTGCCTCGGTTTTCTGCCTTGTTTGGTCCACTATCACTGCCACTTTCTACAGCCTTTGTAGTTTTCGTACTAAGATCTTCCGTGACTTTAGACGCGGCAACGTCGGGTCGCTCTTCGTCAGATGATTTTCCACCTTGGGTGCCAGGAGCAAAACTGCGAGAATGTTAGTATTGATCGAGCTGGACTTTCCTTCCTCGTGTAAGAAGACAACATGAAATCCGTGAACCATGTTCCCAGTAGAGTTATAGTTAATAATAGTGGGAAGTACCTTTGCGTCTCTAGTGTATCAAACCCGGGAGTTGCAGGAAGGCTGGCTTCCTGTACCGTTTCCAGTGTAGGTGCAGCACCACTTACGCCCCTTGCAGAACCCTTCATAATTAACGGCGCTTGATCTTCCGAATCGCTATTTACCACTTCATTCTTTATCGGTATCCGGGAGGACGATGCTGGTGATGAGCTTTGAACAACTATGGCCGGGGCTAACGAGGTAGATTCGGATTTTCGGGACTGAGCACGCAGGGAATTACGGCGTGACCGTGAACGTGATTCTGCAGCTGGTGGCGGCGACTTGAGCCTTGGAGAGACAGGCCAATGTGGAGTGCTTTCCCCAGATGCTGTACCTGAACCTGCCTTCTGTGGTCGGGGTACCTTCGAAGGGTCCTGTGCAGATGTAGGCTGAAGCTGGGGTGTGCTGGCGGATGACAGGGCTCGCTGTATTGCTGCCGCAGATGGAACTGTAGTGCCAGATCCGGCCAGACTTGGGCCCCTACTCGGGCTAACATCCGTACTGCTTTTTCTTGACCTGAGTCCCGACTTCGGTAGCGGCCCGGATGCACTTTGTTGTCTCAGTGGCGGTCTGGCCGGAGAATTGTCTCTTGAAGACATAGGTGAGTTTGCTGTCGATGGCGAGCCCGAAATGGTAAGAGAGCGTGGGCCGCTGAGTGCTTGGGGTCTCATCTGCGCGGAAGGACCGTTTTCGGAAGTGGATGTAGGTGGATGTGCCTTATTCGTGGAGGTAGTTCCGGCTGAGGCAGCATTTTGGACCTGGCCGTTGCTGGGAGCCGGCTCTGCGGATTCGAACTGCTCTGTGATAGAGCGGAAGCTCTTCTCGTTGGTGGTCATGATGTTGAGTGGGTCTGCGTGGGGGTTTGGGTCTGCGGCATGCTGAGTTGAAGGTTGTTGAAGGTTGAGGATCGGTCTGAGAACGTGTCCGATGAGCTGTCACTAATGATTGAAGAACAAGCGAGGTCTGGACTTAGTCGCGCAGCGCGCGGGAATAGGGAAGAAATGGAGGCGCGGTCAACGCGGCGAGAGGCAGTTGGCCAGCTGGCAGACGGGAGTGGACGTTTTGGTAAAGGGGATATGTGTGGCGTAGAAAAAGAGTAGAGGATGCGCGCGTTGCAATGGAGCGGGTGTCGATGACATGCGTGGTGCTTGGCCCGGAGACGGATTGACAACGGCCTTGCTGATTTGACTGCGGCCAGGTACCCGCCAACGCAACCCGCGCAACCAACGCAGACCTACCGAATTCTCGAAGAACCGCGAATTAAATCCCCGCGAACACTGTCACCTGAGCTGGTATCGCACCCGCCTGCGCAGAAGAGACTGGGCCATAAAATTGCTTCTTTGATACCAAAGCCGCGATTTCGCCCTCAGCAGTCTCCTTGGTACTTCCGGACGGCCAGCACACAAGCAGCGGGATAGTATTAGGACTCGCATCACAAGTTACAGTGGACTAGACATAACTTCTCCAACCTCACTCCGACGAACGCCTTGTGCCTTCCAAGGTTCGCTTCGCGAACTCTTCGAAGCCGCCGACTAAACTACGTTGGCATTAGAGCTTTGGACGATCCCCTCCCCCGGAAAGACCTCAATATAATACCCGCGCTATTCCTGGACTAAAGGGAACTCGCTCGAGGTCGCCCTTTTGTCTTAATCACGGTGCTAAATACGTAGAGGCTGAAGTGGCTGAGCAGCTGAGAGGGCTGAGTAACTCCGGTCTTTCTCCGATTCATATAGGTCATGTGCAACGCATTCCACAAAGGCCGATTGGACAGCTGTCAGCTGCGTCGCATGCGTCAAGTGCACGGTGACGGGCATATTTCGAAAGTCACTCAAGGCAGAGGTCAGCGTCAGTGGGCTTCTTCAGCCCTGCGTCAAGAAATTCCAGGAAATGACCTCAGGATGCAGCGTTGCGTAACACCAAAACCCATGTTAAAACATAGGCGCCCAGTGATGGTACTGAAACTTTTCAGCCTTATATTAATACTGACTGATAGCGAGACGGCGGATGCCTCACCAAGCGAAACCTGACTCGCCTCGATAGTCTTAGGTCTAAACAAGCCGTGTTTTGCTCGTCGCTGTGAATTTGGCAAAGAGACATTGACTATTGCAACAAGAGAAGAGTAGACATTACTAAACAAAAGAGCACGTGGTTTGTTTTTTTCTTCAGCGAATCCTACGCTAGCAATCGCACGATTCCGAAGCAATAATTGGATCAGAGAGTTATACAGCATGTCAAGACTGAAAGCATTTATCTTGCTAATGTGCCAAACCTGCTTAGCCATCATCATCGAAATTGCCATCCCTGTGACATACCGGATTCTGATACTAGATTTGCCGACGACTAGCGAATCTCACAATTTTCCCCTCATTCTGCGTCAGGACAGCTGCTTGAGGGCACCAGTTCGAAAGCCGCACAATAATGTAAAATATTCTTCACCAAGACAGCATCACAATGAAAGAGTCAGAAACGAAAACTCGAACGAATCATCTTTCTCACTTTGACGCGTCCAGGTCCTGGCTAACAGGAAAAGTCCTCTCGCATCAAGAACCTTCGGCAGTATGTCATAGTAGAACGGAACAAAAAAAGCTCAACAACTGCCGAGCTCATCAAATGATTCTCTTGTGCAGGGTGTGTTATGTACGACAAACTCTGTTCCAATTCTAGCGTGCAGAAAGGTTCAAGGTTGCTCAATTACCAACTTCGCAGGCAGCACCCTTGAAGTTTAGAGTGTCAATGAAATCAAATTAGCAGCGCACTTTCAGCAGTTCCGTACTCACAATGCGGGTCGACCAGTCCAGAGGCCTAGGATATTGGTGCCTAGTAATGGTGTTCTGCTAGTAAGAAGGCTACTTGGGTACACTGCGTGCAATACTTAAAGCAAGTGATGCAATTAAATCCCGATTAGTTACCAGGAAACAGGAATGCTTGGATTTCCACCACTCAACAGTGACTCGAACAAAATTATATAGAACGAAGCGGTCTTTGCGTCAAAGTTCCAGATGCCATTCAAAGGCGGCTGATGATTTACATCCTCAGAACCAGCTCCATGGCTTGACTCGATATCTCCGAACTTTCCGCGTTGGGTGATATGTCATGTTTAGAAATTCTGTTGCATTCTCCAAGAGTGCTCTATCTTTCCGAGGTTGTGATTAAGGTGCTACTGCGGGATGTTGGGTGCAGATGGGAGAAAGCTAGACTTAAGAAAGCTCGCAAAAAGAGTCCACTCGACCGTTGCTACAATGTCTCCACTGAATAGGTAATCTTTGACCTCTCAAATGTCGATTCATGTGCTCGAGCACACCGCGTTTCTGTGACCGGGAGATAATGGAACTGTTGACCTTGACCGCTTTTACTTTACTACCTGGGAAAACGGCACCATCAAACTTACTCTTACAAAGCGAATTCTTGCACTTTGTGAAGTTAAGAACCCTTCCCTTTGCTAGGAAAAAAGGAATTACGGGACTTGGCTAGCCGAAATGCGTTTGTCTTGGTTAATTCTCATCAAAGGCTACCATGGAGTTAGCCAATAATAAGATGTGTCAGATCAATTGGCACTGTGGGACCCTAGAGGGTTTTTGCCGGCCTGGCGTCGATCACTACTATATCAAGCTTAGTTCAGGGGGCTTTTGTTTAATGAGGCTCTGCAGTAAATCAGGGTTCTCATTTTGGATCGTCCTGTTCGACAGTTTTCCTATACCTTTTGTCCGAATGACTACTTTCTAGACTACGCATGATAGAGCACTCAGGAAGATCTTATTATTTACTCAGTATCAATAACCTATCAACGCTCTCTATTAGCAGCCTCTACTTTGATGCGCATAATTGATTTAACATAACGATGACCATCTGCACTTAGTAACGCTGAATATCACCGCTAGAAGCTAATGCAGGGCATCAGTTAAGTATATTAAGATCCTTAGTTGTTCCTAGCTGGGGACAGGATACTTCAAGAAACGAAGCATGGCACAACAAGTCGCACCTGATATGATCCAGGTAGAATGAGATGCTCGCGCGACAATTTGTCGTTGGGCTCGACTCGGATTCTTTCTCTCGTAACTTTAAGAGCTCTGAAGTGTGTGCTTTGCAAGTCCCGTTCGAAGCACTCGGGACACGTACAGGACACTCCGGCTCTCCCTCGCACCGTATGGTATGACGTGCGAGAATCAAAGCACCTTCAGCTGGCGACTCTCCCATCCCAACTGTATTTGAACATTTGACAGGACCCTCAGTCCCGAATATTAGGACTTGATTCAACGATTTGGGCCTTTTGAGCCGCGGGTAGTTAGCACTCTGCCCCCTTCTGCTTGGACATTCCTCTGCGTGCCTCAACTTTATCCAAAAGGTCAAAACCATAGTGACCATAGTAGATGATGATGGAACCTAGGACAAGATTGAATAGTTTTAAAAGCCTAAGGTCTGGAACTCTAAGATGTAAGAGGTGCGAGATAAGCCAATCACTCCAAGCCCAAGGAAGAGAAAAGAGAGCGGAAGGAAACGGGGTTCTCGAGGATATTCTCTGAGCGAGACCCTGAAGGAGATAATGGCATATAAACCAGCATCCTAGCGGCTGTTGTTGTGACGAATACCCATCTGCTCGGGGGGCACTCGACTGGGCTTATGCTGTCCGTCTATAGACATGAATCCCCTATGCTTGTTGAGGGGCACTGCTGAAGTGCGGATCAAAGCCCAACCAGCCCTAGACTTTTTGATGGACTGCAGGCGTACACGGGGAACTGTTGGTGGACGAAATGATAGAGTAGTTCTTAGATGAACGGGCCTTCGGACTTGCGGTAAATGTTTCCCGGACCATCCTAGTTAGATATAACGTATAAGGGTTTGTGACATGTATAGTCGTGGCTGTGCTCGGGTCTGAGGGAGTTCTCGCCGATTTGTTCTCTGATAGATGAGTGGGCTTGTCTTTTCGGAAAGCTAGAGGAGAATCGAAGCCTCATATACCTACGAAACGATGAGCTAGCCCCCACCACCACCCGTCACAGGCAAAAAAGCGTCACTCTACACACACGCGCACGCTAGAAACATCTAATCAGTCATTCGGCACAACCAGCACACTCAATTCAAACACTATATTCCCCCTCGTGCCTAACCGCCTACATTCGCCTGATCCCCGCCAGCATCCACCAATCCATCAATAAACAACACACACTCTAACTAAGTTCATCCTTAACCTTGGTCATAACCTTCATGAGAAGCTCTCCCTTACACGAACGCCCAAAAACGCTCCACATGCCCTACCATGCTTCTCGCTTGGACAAGTAGAAAAGTAGAAAAGCAGAAAATCAAAGATACCTCCACTCATGCATGCCCATTTTTGGAGTTTACAAGTAGAACTAGACACAATAGACGACCACGCGCGCCTCAATCTTAGAAGCGGATATCAAGTCCAAAAGTTATTTGTTTTCGTTGTCCTGCCGACATGAAACGGCCGTACCAGCATCGAAGTAACATGGAGCAGAAAGCAACACAGGCATGTGGGAGTCGTTGCTGACCTCCGCCCGCGTGAAGAATCGAAGAAGAGCCATCTAATCGTAGACATGTCAATATGCGTGAAGAATAGGCTTGAACATGTGGTTTTGTTGTTATTGTTTTTCTGAGAATGCCGAATGCAGACAGACGATCGTTTGCCTGATCGGGAGTCTCTTGCGCCGGTGTCCATGCAATGCCGCGCTGAAGCAAAAAATCGAAATGTGAAAACCCGTACAAAAAATCCCGAAATGTCGAACCGAAGAGTGAAATGACCAGAAGTAATCGTAAGAATGCCGAAGCAGGCTGTGAAACCTAGCAGCATCTGGCTACCCAAAAATGGCGGACCAGTACTACTCGACGCCGTCCGTCATCTTGAAACACCATAACACCGATATGCGGTCGAATATATCCCAGCTGTTGTCTGAGACAGTCTGAAAGGCTTCATCAAACCATCTATATAGGTCTGTGAGGATGTGAATAGATCATCGCTTAAGCATCTGTCATGTCGATATCATGCCCATCGTCGAGAACGTCATCAGCTGGTCCCCAGTTGCCCTCATAGATGGTTCCGCCAGCTCGTCGCCGTTTCTCCACCCATTGAACCCCCCCACAATGGTAAACCTGATCGATCGCTGGTCGCTCATCCGGTTGCGGAGAAATCATCCATTGAACGATCTTGTCGAGCGCTTCATTATCATCGGGATCCACCATAAAATTCGGAGGCTTAACCAGTTCCTCAGGGCGGTGTGACCTAGGAGCTAAGTCGCGAAGGAACTTGAAAGTATCATCCTCGCCATCGGAAACACATAGAGTCTCATTGGATCCATTCGTGCTTAGGTCATTGACAGGATCTCCAGACTGGTCTCTGGCGAGGCTGCTCTCAGAGCTCCAGGTAAGGCTTGGTAAGTCGCTCATATCTCCAGCTCGTAGACGCTGCCATGAAGTACCATTATCCGGAAGGATGATATTGCCGGCAATCTCAAGCATGATCATACCCAATGCGAAAATATCGGCAGGCTTATCAAAGCGACCAGAGAGAACCTCAGGTCCGATATACTCCCTGTCGCCCTCGCCATCAATGTCCGCAGGTGCTGGCCAAGTGCTAGCCAAACCAAAATCTCCGATCTTGAGTACACCTTCCCAATCAATGAACACGTTTGCAGGCTTCAGGTCGAGATGGATAAAGCCAGAATCATGAATATACTTGACACCCTACAAGCCTGTTAGCGGGTGTGATGTAGATTGAAGTAATAATGAGGACTTACTAATGACATTTCCAGAAGAATTTTCCAAATCCGAAAGTCATCCAGTCGTCCCTTATATCCAGTCTGTGTTAGGAAATCTTTCAGGTTCCCGTTCTCGCAAAATTCCGTTTGGATGTAAAGGTAGTTCTTTGCTTCCCAACTATCTGCAAGTGCCACAATGTGCTCATGGCCGCGAAGAGCTTGCAGAATGTGGACTTCGCGAAGCTTCCTCTCGCGATCTCTTACACCAGCATACGGACGCTTAGTCTTCTTCACAGCCCAAACACTTGCCGTAGAATGAGACGAAAGCGAAGATCGATTAGAGTCATTGCTGACGGGATTTTCGACCCGATAAACTTGAGAAAACTCTCCATTGCCATACTGCGTGACCATGTTGAATCTGCTGTTGAGGGAAGTGTCGACATCGTTTTGGGTCAGTCCAGTGATTGGGGCAATGCCAGGCTGTCCATTGCCGAAGTACAAGGTGTGGTCACGAGGTGCTGTCGGAGTGGCGGGTGGGAATGACACATTACTGTTTGTGCTGTTGTTGAAGGATAGAGAGCCTCGCCGGCTTCCATGAGCAGAGATCGATAAGTTGCTAGGATCTGGAGGAGCAAATGAGTCCTGGGGGGTGTGGGGAGACACGTGATCTAAAGAGTCGGATGCAGTCATTGGCCGCGCTGTAGAAAGGAGATTTCTTAGTTATGCTCAATACGTCGAAAGGAGAAAGAGAAACTCGTAGGGATCGTCTTAAGAGTGGCATTGGTAACGCCTTTCTCTGAGACCGTCGTAGAATGCGCGATCGAGCGAATAAAAGTGCAACAGAAGACGGAGAAATATTGCGAGAAGGAGAGGACATCGGAAGTCCATGGGGTGATAGGTCACCGCTGTCCTCAACTATTCTCTCAATACCTCCTGATAGAGATGACTTACCGTGCCTATTTTGTGTCGGGGAAGGACTGTCAGCCGCAGCAGGCGGCGTGAATGTATCCGCTCCAAGAGAGGTCCGACGGCCGAAAAGACTGCTCCTAAGACTATTCCCCTTTGAGTGCGAAGCTCGACCGCCTCCGACACCTTGCTTCGTCGGGGTAGGAGGAAGTTCATCGTTGCTTGATTGGCTATCAATTTGAGCAGATGGTGATTGCGAATTCTCATCACCGTCGATACTAACAAAGCTTCCACGGCGACTGCTTCCACTATTCCGGATCTGTGTCCCAAAAATGTTGACGCCTTTGCCAAATGATTCTGGAGACGGATTTGTTGGGTGGAAGCTGAATGGAGTGGTAGGTGTTCCAAACTCGTGGCGAGGTTGTGTCGATTTTCCGAACACACTGCGATGAAATGGAGTCGAAGTCATAGGAGGGAATGATACTCTCTTAGATGGTGTGTCCGGCATTGCGTAGCTCGCAAAAGAACTGGCTTGGGGAAGGTCGGCATTGCGGTTGCGCTTCGAGATCAGTCCGGTAGACATGAAGGCAGCTGGTAGTGGCCTGGCCATCTTATATGCAACTGGGGTTTCAAATGATCCATTCTCAGACGGAACGTGCTGCGAAGCATCCTGAAGCGGTGCATGAGGGCGCGTAGCACCGATAGGCAGTGATCGAGAAAAGCCCGAATTCCTTGGGGCACCGGTAGAGGCTGCGGGTGCTGGAGCATGGGTCGGCGAGTCACCCGCCACGCTTGAATTAGATGACGATAGAGTCAATGCATTCGAAAGAGGATGGGGTTGGTGAGATACAGAACCGCCGTGGAGAGACGCCTGAGGCTGCTGTGATGTTAGACGCATAGATTCGAACTGAGTACTCCGACGGAAAGGAGACGGCATATGTGACGCGAATGAAAGGGAACTGTCCAGAGACATTCGATCCCTTGTCCGTGATGCAGCTGGGCCGGGCAGAACAAATTCGTGAGGTTGGTCCTGAACGGGCTTCGACCGCGGCGTATTCGACCCATGTCGCTGTGATAATGTGGATTTCCTCAGGGACAAAGATTTTCGTAAAGGCGAGCTAGTCTTCGAGATCGGTGATGAAAAGGAATAGTTGCTCATTTCGTTGTCCTGTCCCCTCTGATTTTGTTCCGTTGCACTCGGCGTCGGCGCATGGTCAAAGATATCGAAATCAGGACCGAATGAAGCACCGTGGAGACTCCTTCGCTTAGCCACTGGACTCCCCAGACTTGCCTGATCTAAATTCATGATCCCATCACTTCGCTTTAGAGGGCTCGATTTTGCAGGAACCAGGCAATTTGCTCCGGGGGCGTTACCTTCTCTTGATCGCGCAAATTCAAATTTTATAGGCCCGTCGTTGATTTCGAATCGCATCATCGATGGCTTCGGCTCAGTTTCGTGCTTTTCGGGCGATGCTGGGACGGGCATGTTGGTGCTCTCTTCCCCAGATATACGGCCTGCTGAGAATGGCATCGCGTTTCCCTGGTTAGTAGAGTCACTGAGAACACGCCTCGGACTCTTTGAGGCAGGCCGATTGCGCGGTGATGACCGAAATGGTGCAGTGCGACGAAGGGTGAACTTCTTCTTGGCAGTCGCGGGAGGCTGCGCTCCTAGAGGTGAAGGGGGATACGAGTGATTTGGGCTGCCGTCTTTTGTCGCTCTGGTGCTGAATGCTCTTGAGAGCGCCAAAGGTGAGATCGGTGAACCCGGCGAGGCGGAATTTGACTTGGATGTGTGAAGTTGGAATCGCGAAGGTTTTGACGGTGATCGTGACAACGATCGCCGAATCTGCTTGATTGAGGGAAAGCCGTCTACGCGATAGCTGTGAGGATGGGTTGGCGATAGAAGGTGGAGAGTTCCGCCCGTCTCGCGGTGCGGCGAGTATGCGAAATCCATGGCGTTGTGTTTGTATGAATGTTGTGAATCGAACCTTGGAAACATGCGCGTGACTGGTGGTGGCTGGTTCGATGTCACTGAGACGTGCCTCGGTCAGTGCGGGTCTTCGACTTGAGAGTTAAGTCGGGATCAAAGGGCGAGAAGTTCGCATCGAAGAAGTCTAGCAGGTCTTCAAACGTGGGCGATAAGGCGAGGTGGAGTGGGTGAAAGGCCTGGTGTGGAGTAGGAATGGGAGAATGCGTGGAAATGCTGCTTTGTCAAGGGACAGATTTCGATGCCTGGTTTCGACTGGTGTCCAAGTAGGCGTCCCCCTCAGCGAGCTAGCAGCGACAGTAGCGCTTCGTAAGCCATTCAAGGCCTAGCAGTTGAGGCGATATAGCAGGTTGGAGTTGAGAGGGGAGGGCTGCGACGCGGCGTGGCCTCGAGAGATTGGCCGTGCCGCGGTTCGTGACGTTGCGGTGAGGCAAAAGCCGACGGAATGTGTGTCCGAGGTAGGCAACAGGATTCCTCGGGGGGTACCGCGAATACGAGATGTCGTGATGGGTGAGGATGAGATGGAGAGGCGATCGAGGAGCCTCTAGCACCTTTGATGCGCTCGGGTGGGCGAACTTGGAGTTCTTGTTGCTGCGCTCCTCGAAGGTCGGGGATGTGGAGCCCACGCGTTTGGGAGCCGCGTCGTTCTTTTCTTGGGCAGTTTTTGTTTGGGGTCTGTGCGCCGCCAACGTCGGACGGACCCTGCATGCACTGTTTGCGCTGCCGCAGTCCAATCGATAGTCCAATATAAACACAAAGGCGAGGCGTCTGCCGCTCTGGCTGCCAGGTCTCAGGGGAAGGGGGAGAGTTCGAGATGCATGAGAGTTGCTGATCGAGTCCACCCTCTCCTGTGGTTTTGGGAGAAGGCAGCCTTTTTTGCCACGATGCACGTCACAAAATGTTTTGTTTGTTTACATCCATTCATCCCTCGCCATCTCTCCCCCTTCAACGGACTTAGGCATCGGGCTTCCTCCAGACCCTTGGACCGTTAATCTTCGTCATCGTGCTGCCCTTTCCAGGATATCCCTTCCATCCTCTCCGCAAGAAATGACCAGTTAATGAGGCAATTTCCAAACCATCATGCGAAAAAGGGGGTCCTGGCATCCGGTGCGGGCCGCCCTATGCCCTTTTGACTGCTCCACATAATTGCTGGACATGCACGACTTCATCGGGGTTGTTGATCTTCTATCACTATCATATCGATTGTGCGCCTTGCAGGATAACAGCTTGCTTATCCTCAGACAGCCGTCAGTGATGGCACTTACATGAGGCTGACACCTACATGAACACCGACATGAACATCGGCACGAAATACTCTACTAGTGTGAATTCTGTTCTTTTAACAGCATGGTAGGCCTATTGTCTTCTTAATAAATTACCAGACCGCGCAGTTTGCATTGATATTGCCCGAAAGCCATTGGAGATCCTGCTGGTCACCATTTGTCCGCTGTCTTGCCTACTCACTCCCTTTGCGAATCCCGTGTTCCAGTCTTGCAATGCATCGGCAAAAAGCAGAAGTTCGTGTCTCACCCCATTGTCTCTCAATTGACGGCTTGCCCGGAGATGGGCGGATAGTCCTGATTTAGGTTTCACATTTCGTGTAATTAGTCGTTGTGTTCAGCTAGGTCCTTTTCGGCCAGATGAACAACTGACCATCCCCGATCCGTCGATATCGCATGAACTTCATGGTCAGAGCATAAGCCGATAGTCCAAATCAAGGCGTACGATTGACTTTGGTGGTCAGAATGAACAATTCACAATGGTTGCAGCCAGATGTCGTCTTTCCCCACAGCGGGAAGGAATTCTCCGCTTGGACCTCTATTTTTGTCGTGCGGCAAGACAAGTTGTGCTGCCGTCTCATGTTCAAACAAGGGAGTAAAAATACAGTAAAGTTGCTTTTGGCCGATCAAAACGAAGCAATAAAGCAAGCGAGACAGCCGGATAAGGGTTAGTGCGACATCTGCGCCTTCCTCCTTCCAGCACTTTTGCTATGCAAATGCCCATTCCAAAACTCAAGACCTCACATCTTCTCACCGTTGCTCATGGAAACCATCAAAAGTCTGATCTGTGGTAGGGAATTATATATTTTTAGCGATGCAATTGTCCGAAGGTCTTCGGAGACCGAGGATCGAGCCGCAGTCAGCACAGCCCTGTGGCACAGCGTCTTCGCATTGTTTGCTTACAATCCTCCTTTTGACTTCTACGAAGTGCCATTGCTACGTAGAAGAATCGATCCCATGCTAAAACTTGGTCCGAATTGTATCTCAATTTCTCTTAAGCAACGTTTCATCCTAAACTTATCAGACGTAGAGGATGGGATGCCGAAACACATTCCACAAAATCGTAACTAGAATAACGCTGCCCTTGCAGTACTCATAGATGATGAGTGTAAAATCTAATCTCTGTGCAATCGTTGTCCTCGCAAACTTCCTAGAAACTATCTAAAACGGGTTGCGTGCGAAAAGTGAGAGACAAACTCCTCCAGTGCTTTCTGCACAAGCCATCTCATCAACCAACATAACTCGACTACATTACTTCTTCACGCAAACTGCTTCGATATTGTTGCCTTCAGGGTCCAAAATGAACGCCGAGTAGTATGGCTGCCGACTCATCTCGACGCGAATCCCCGGTCCACCGTTGTCCTTACTGCCTGTCTGACTGTAGTCAAATAGACCTCATTAGCTCATCTCTCATGCAATATAAACACCACTGCTACTCCATGAATTCGCTTACAGCGCAACCCTATGGAATTCATCAACCGCTAGGGGGTCTGGACATGTCAGTGCCCTATCCAACCGAACGACATATAGGTCAAAGAATCTCACTGCTAGCATCAATCGCGATATGTGTAGGCGTAGGTGTCTTGCCCACCGGGAGTGCCTGCAACCAGAAATAGGGATAGTCGCTTCCATAACCAACGAGCCCGTCATTCGCTGCTATCATCTCTGTATAGCCTAGAGGCTGGAGAATACCTTTGTAGAAGGCTCGGAGACTGGTCATATGGGGTTGAGACACCATGAGGAAGACGTGGTTAATTGTCATGATGGGACAAAGGTGATCATATAGATGACTTGACAGTAGATGGGAAAAGAGAATTTTGAGTTCAAAATAAGCGGAGGCACTGGAGTTCTTTTGAGTCAGTACATGGTGGATGAAGTTGTAATTTATACACCTTCTTGCCCAGACCCAGAGTGCGGATCACAGTACCACCCACGCCAGCGTCGCCCAGCTGAACTGGCGGTGATACTCACTTTCATGCTAAGGCTAAACCGCAACTCCGAACTCCGAACATAACTTGATTGATTCGAACAAGTAGACGATTAGCGCATACATATGCCCAAAATCAACTTCAGATCCTTTCATGCCACGAATAAGGGATTAGGAGAGAAATTGCTGAATATTATAGTTGCTTTGTTAGGGGCGCTAAGATGGTGAAAGCTTTGGCCTGGCTTGGCACTTTCCTGGTCTACTCTGGCCTTTGATTTCTTACCATGGTACATGGCCATGAGAGGAGAATTCGCTCCACTCTCATTGCTGCATAGAACAGCTGAGAATGTTAGTTTTCCTTTCAATAACGTAGTTGCGAGAATATCGTTGTGAACTGCTGCACGGCACTAGGGTCCTGAATCACTCCTAATTAGCATTCTCGCTGACACTCTCAAAGCTTGCCTGGACGGTCAACCTGCAGAAGATCCCTTAAGTCTGGCAAGGATACTGCCGACCGTGCGGTAATGGATAGCCAGCCATTGGAATGTCCAATATGCAAGAAGAGGTTCACACAGAAATCTTCCCTGGTCCGTCACTCAAAACGATGCACAACGACGCCGACCCCCAGCTTAAGGCAAAAATCATGTCGCCGGTGTACAAGTTCTAAAACTAGATGCGACTTACAGCGGCCGAGTTGCTCTCGTTGTCTTCAACGCGAGGCTTTGTGCGAGTATGCGATTTCTGAGAAATCAGCCGTGCTGGCGGGATCTAGTGATAGCCATGATCCAAATTTCATCCGAGGATCAAGCTCAACCAATGAACGAACTGTAGACCATTCTAGAGAGAAATCTGGCCTGTCAATTCAAACCGGAGCCCCGAACCGCATCGAATACGGAGATTCATCAGCGCAATTGCAACGTGCCTCAAGCAGTCATTACCACATGGACGTCGATGTCTTACTTACACCTGAAGCACCTTCGAGTAATTTGACTAATCTTCCTTTATTAGCTAGAGACCCACTGAACGGCTTTTCCCTAGCTTTTTCAAGTAGTTCAGAAGAGGCTTTAAACTCCATATCAGGCACACTGAGCTTTATCGACACCACACACACAACTTCCGTGACCAGTCCTGAGATGACCGTTGGCGACGATTGGATATTACCGTTATTGCCACCAGCCGACACCACTCCGCTACTGGTCAGGCATAGCATGGAAGTGTTGTTACGGGTTCTTCGTACGTGGCCTCGCATTCTAGCGAAAGAGTTCGAGCTGCCGCCTATGATACATACCTCTCAGATTTCTCGCGGCATCATTCCACAGCCCCTTGCAAACTGTTTCGCTCTCTGTAAGATGTGGGCCGGGCAATATGACGGTGCAAGCGAGATAGTTAAGGATACCGTTCTTAAAGAGATGAAATTTCTTTTCGACAGGGTATGTAAGAATTAAGTCCAAACTGCGCAAGGAAGCTTCATATGAAACGGAACTCTTGGATTCCCAGGCCTCGACTAAACAACACTGGTCTTCTTTACATTAAGCCTTATCTTATCTATTCTCATCGTGTGTTCTCGAGTTGAGTAATATATTGACTGAGTGCAGTATCAGATCCTCGATGACACGAATCTTCTTGCTGCTTTACAAGCACTAGTTATGTATACGATTATCTTGCTATTTCCCTCTAGGAACCAGACTTTAGTGTCATCTGTTGATCAACCCATCTTTGCGAATTTACAAAAGGTTGTCTATCACATAGCGGGCACCGGCCTCATGCTTGAAGAAGAAAAAGACCATGTGCGACCAACATGGGATGCTTGGATTCATGTCACTGCAAAAAGGAGGGCTGTGTTTTCCTTGTATCTTTTGCACTGGTCTTATAGTGTGTGTAATTGTCTTCCTTCCTTCGACTGTTCAGAGCTGGGATTTATGCCCGCTCCAGCACCAAAAGTTCTCTGGCAGGCGAGCTCTAAGGAGCAATGGGAGACTATGTACAACAAATGGCTAGCCCAATGGAATGGCAATGAGTACATGATGCGGGAGTTCGGGGCGATAGAGCCGGGTCCTGCAGTCAACCCAAGGGCTGAGCTGTGGCTAGAGGATGCAGACGAATTAGGAATTCTTTTCTTCTCTATTGGTAATATGTTCCCTCCGCGGACATAGCAACATGAAATCAATACTTACGACAGCAGTTAATGCCACCGAACGGGAACACCATTTCATGGTATCGGATAATCTGTCGATCCAGGCTTGATGTTTCCCCGCCAAGCCAAAACGGCTGCGTTGAATGGTCCAATTCTGGGCAGCTCATGGTGCAATCGGAGCTTTGATTCCGGAAATGCAAATTTGGGACGCCATGAATACCGAGGAGAGTTTGGTCACAATTCTCATGAAGCTCTCGGAACTCCGTGACCGACTGGGTGGACTAATAGCGGAGTAAGGGCCCCTGGCGCATTCAAATTTCTCGAGCACCCCGATTGGCCTACAGTACGACGGACTTAACACCTAAGAATAACCGTTTATACTAAGCTTGCTGCTTAACAGGAACGGGTCAGGAAAGAAGGGTGGAAAGAATGCTAGCTCAAGTAACCGCTTCTAGGATCTTTAGTACTGGGTATGCCATCCTAGTATGTTCAGTAAAAGGTCTCATACGGCGGGGATGGAGAATAAGGTCGACGCTCTGGATTCTTTAACCGGGTAGAATTTATCAACCGTATCCTGTATTACCGAACTACCTTTCCCCCTTACTTAGACATTATCCAATACGAATTCGCCCCAGTTATTTTCCAAGTTAATTCCAACATGATTAGAATCAGCATTATAATCCTCCTACCTACCCCACTAGGCTCGATATTCACCAGTTTCCTTAGTTGTGCAACCATCATGGAAAAACTGTACGCTGCTAGACCAGTGAACGAATAGAACATACACGCTCTACGCTTTTCTATATAGCTTCAGACTCTGTACGGAAATCAAATGTTTCTTAGGAAGGCGATTGTCGGTGTGCGTATTTTATCACTCATACTTTACTCAACGCCAGATCTCACGTCACCCCTTGAATGCTCTAGAGTGTAATCGGTTTTGGGTGGTTGATAAACGTCAAGAAACTAACAAGCGAGATCGACCAGAACATCCGATATCCTTGTTGATCCAAACTAGCGAACTCAAAGAACCGGGAAATCTTCAAACAAGACCTAGGGTTTATCTGCATAAGGGAACGTCAAACTACGGCACGTGGAGTTCACGTAGTGGGAAGGGCGGAAGATTAAGGGGATTAAGAAGCCACAGGGGGTGCGTTCTAACGGCTGACTATGCCATCTTCTAATATTGATAGCTAAACTCAACCGAGGTCACAACCGTTGTAATTCATCAGTTGCGGGTCCCAACTGCACGGCACTTATGTATTCCCTAGTCACGGACTTCTCTCTCCTCTCTCCCGTGACTAGTTTCTCACGATTCTTGAACCTCGTGGCTGCAACGTGCAAAAGATTGGCTGAGCGGAGGCCATAGTTTTGCGCAACACGAGACGGCGGAGTGATGGTGAAGGGATTTGTGCTCTTAGCAGGATGTTGACCAACGTATAGGATTTCTAGTCAAGATAGCGTCAGCGGTCCTGAAATAAAACTCTATTATTTGAAAGTTACCTTGTATAGGTACACGAGGAGCCGTTTCTAATCAGCGAATATAAAACCACCTCTCAGCGTTCTCAACATCGTACCACATCAACACTTCCAACCATCTCTTCACATTCACTCGGAGAAACCAGAAATTACCCAACTCGTCCACAAATACATCAGTTAATTCAAAATGCGTGCCTCTTCCCTCATCCCCCTAGCCGCCCTGCCCCTCCTAGCCACTGCCCGAATCGGCAGCTTCCTCAATCTCTGGACCGACCACGCGTGCTCCGTCCCGCTCGACGAGACGAGCTGCTTGGACTGGCTGCACGAATCTGACTGAGTTTGACGCGTTCAGCATCGCGGCTGCTATCGTCAGTAGCGAGTGCACACCCACAAGTAAGTTATTATTTCCCTCCTGGTCACTGCGATCCAGATCAAGAGGAACTTAAGAAGCGGGACGGTGAAGGGGCAATGGTGAGATAGAAGATAGTGAGCCGATGCAGAGACAGTCAATGCATAAGTCTTTCGATTGTTCTGGTGGGCCTGTGGTGGTGAGCAGCCCGACTGTGACGACCTGCTAGGATGCTGGCAACCATGCTTGGTTGATCTTCGAGGTTACCGGACCATGCTAGGTAATGTGTTGGAGAACTGGTTGACGGGCTTGTGGGTAAATGTTGGGTAGGCTGGAGTGAGTGAAGTTTGGAGATAAGCGAAGTGTAGAGTGGAGAGGGTGGCTAGGTAGACTAGAAATGTCAGATCTAGAGTTACATTCAGATCCAAATTTTGGCTTGCAGGAGGGTTTTTACTCCAGCTTGCTGTATCTGCTGATCGCTGGTGGACTGGTTGATTGAGGGTGGAAATTAGGTAACTCTCCCAACTGAATCATGCTTAAAATAGGGCGTTATTCTATAAAAAAGTAACATAGGAAGCCTGCATAACACCTTATGTGATTAGCATTAAATTTCAATGCCTGTAAATTGTACGAGCTCCGGTGTCCCCAGTGCCGCAACACCACACACCTAATTTCGCTTTCTTGCGCACTAAAGAACTTTAAGTTTAACTCTTATAATTAAGCTTAAAAAATTAGAGACCCTGCCTTTTTTGCTAAGTACACATGCACAGCCCATTCATAAGTGCACACTTGACTAGTTTCTAGCGAAATTGGATGTTGGTGTGTCGCGCGTACGGAACCTGTATAGGCTGTATGTGGTGCACTGATTCCGTTTTTGAATAGTGAATTCATCAGCTGGGTAGTATTTTATTCATATGCGCTGCATAAAATTCAGCTCTTGAGGGAGCTTGGAAGTTTCTGCAATAGGTTGTGCACGTGATTGCTGACACGCCTTCGTAGTCAGCTCGGTAGGAGATTTATCCCGTCTGCCATTGCATAATTCCTCACCAGAAACAACACTGAGCAATTATTCTTTCCAACCGTCTCCTACTCCAACCAAGAGAAGACACTGTTATTAGAGTCAGGACAAAGTGTGGATATGGCGTAATTCGCATCAATCAAGTCGCAACTCTCCAAACGTTCGGACTCCGCCTCTGCCCAGAGTATCTTCCAATTTCTAGGGATGGCCACTGTTCATAATGCTTCTTGCTCTTCTTGGTTCCCCCACCGGCAGGTCAATTTTAAAAATGACCGCTCATAGCCTCCACCCATGGTGGTGGAGCTGCTTCATCGTTCGTCATTTAATCTGATTTGTGATTCATAGGAGCTGTGGCTGCTTCTGGGCGTAGCTTTAGCCGTGGGCTGAGCGGCTATGATCCCAACGCACAGCCTTCCTTCAAACTCAAAGACGGAAAAGGTGTGCCCACCTGCTCAGCTCGCCAATCAGCACCGAAAGCCTTCCACATTTTCTCCTAAGTCATTTGTTTGTTTTTGCTCTTCCTTCTTTAGCATACATTCGAAGGCCTATATTTACACCCTATTTTCCGCTCTTAGCTAATTGCTCACGAGGGGTCGGAAGGCGGCCACCTCGTGAATGCATTATCTTTCAGCCTGGCATGTGGGCTTAGATGTTCTAGGCTAGCTTTTCGTCAATCACCTCAAGCGCTTTCCTCTCTTCCGCCGTTCTAATTCTCGTCGATGACCTTGTGTCTTCACTTTTACTATCGCCTAATTCCAACCGCCCCCTCGCAGATTGGGAGGCCTGCCGAAGCTCTCTGGTTACTTTTCAAGCTACAACTGGTGACACAAGGCTGCAGCTATGAATCAGCTTAGGTAGTTAGAACAATTGGAGTGCCCCAGAAACAGTCCGCTAACTCTCAGATAGGCCAGTGCTCAGCGAGCGTCATGTCAACATGATGTCCTTTTCGCAATGCATCGGCATAGGTTTGTTCTTACAGAGCGGAAGGACAATTTATTTGGCAGGACCTGGTCTTGCAACTCTAGCTTATTTTTTAACTGGAACTGTGATGTGGTCGAGCGCTGCTTGTCTTGGGGAAATGACAGCATTGCTTCCGGTCAAGGGTCCGATTTTCGAGTTCCCAAGGCGTTTCCTCGACGAATCTCTGGGGTACGCGGCTGGCTGGATGACATGGTATTATTCATATCATGGCATTTTAGTTTTTTGACAAACTGACCAAATTCTAGGTTTTCTTGGATTGTATTGATAGCAGCGGAATTGGTGGCAATTACGCATATATTCCAGTTCAGATACCCTCCAGAGCAACTCGCCATTGATGGTTATCCGGATGCAACTCTCCAGTGGACGCCACATGTTTCTCCGACTGTGTTGGTTCTCGCATTTCTTATTCTTCTGCTTCTAATTAATCTTCTTCCGGTACGACATTTCGGCCAACTTGAGTACATCTTTGGCATTATCAAAATGACTTTTATCATCCTCATGATAGTTTTAAACACTGTTTTACATGCTCAACAGCGGGTAAATCGCGGAGGTCCATTTTGGACTTACAACTCTCCATATTCCGCAGGATCCCAAAACATCACGCTTCCCAACGGTCATGTGGTTATTGGTTTTGCTGGGAAATTGGGAGGGATGTGGGAAGCAATGATGACTTGCCTCTTCGGCATGATCGGTTTCGAGACGGTGGCCATTACCGCGGCAGAGAATAAGGACCTTCGCTCAGAGGAGACCATCAAGCTTGGGACCAGGAAAATCTCTCTCCGCATCATTACGCTCTACTGTTTGGCGACATTCACAGTCGGTCTTAATGTCCCATACACCTACCCACTGATTGTGGACACGCACGTAATCTCGTTCGGGTATGGGCAAAATTCAGCCTTTGTCAATTCTGTTGTTCTCAATCATCTACGAGTTTGGCCATACTTCATCAACGATTTCATTATATTTTCTGCTACAACTGCAGGTGCAAATGGTATATATAACGCGTCCCGGACTCTTCACGCACTAGCTAGTATTCGCGATGCATGGCCTGACTGGGCCCCAATCCAAAGCCTTAGAAGGAGGCTGGAGCGAACAACATATGGCGTGCCTCATGGTGCTGTTATAATTAGTTGGTTGTTCGGATTTCTTGGATTCCTGGCCAGTAATCCGAATTCTCAAGAAGCAAGTCACTCTGTTTTAGCAACGAATTACTATTCATTCTAACCACAAACTACAGATCTTAGGACGGATGGTCAGATGTGTAGTTGTTTCTATGCTTATCGTATATGCGGTCGTGGCAGCATCTTTTCTTGAATTCTACAAATGGTATGTTTGCGACCTCTCAAGCCCAAGATATCTGGTCGGGACGCCTCGTGCTAACGAAAATATCGACATAGTATTAAGGTTGCCGCAGATGGCTACGACGAAAATATTGATGATTTGGATGATCCAGAGGTTCGAAAATTGTATGACCGCAACAACCGCCAATACCCATATAAATCCCATGGACAGTGGCTTCGTGCTTTCTACGCTCTTACCGGATGCTCTCTTTTCATCTTTTTTAACGGTTGGCGAACTTTCGTTCCACCAATGAGTGTGTCAGACTTTATTGGTTGCTATATTCCGGTAAGCTCATTCGCATTAGCCATTGTTCTAAAAATCATGCACTAACTCTATCAGATTCTTCTATTCACTATCATCATTATAGCATACCAGTTCAAACTGAATGGCTGGAATCCTCTAAACTGGCGAAGAAGAATTTCTCGCGAGCTACAGAACCCTAGACCACAAGCAGCTGTTAGCACACCTCGTCGTGGACATCTTGCTTTAAAAAATCCGGATAATTTATTCACAATGGAAAACGTTCGTAGATTCTTTAAATGGGTTTGGGTTTGGTTGAAATGAATAATAGTGTTGGGGAGTTCTTGAGTTAACTCGAATTCGGCCTCATGACGTTCTGGCAAGCATCAAATAGCGTTAGAATAAAAAGGAAAATGAAGTTCTTAGCTGCATCTTGTCTAATGAACCATAAACTGGTTCCGAAAGCGATAAACCATGCAGATTTAGTGGTAGAGGGTACAGTCACCGCTTGCCTCCCCACGTCCAATATTTATTTTATGCATGTCTTAGAAGCGCTCGGTTCACAGCATCCAATCAAAGGTCACTTAGCCGACCCGCCTGGCCCAATTCTCTCCGCCTCAGCCCGCACTGACTGCAGTCGACCTGATGGCTACGTGGTGGCTGCCAGCATGACCACTGGGCATCACTGGGCATTTTCCTTGTACATGCAGCTGATAAGCGGGGGGAGACGTTGACAAGGGCTGGGATTCCCAGGCACAAGGCTCCCCAATACGAACAGCTACCCTCCTTCCATTCTTTCTTCCGCTCCGAGGGCGCGTCTCTATTTCACTAATTTAGATATGGCTCTACAGTATCCTCATATGTTCCATCCTTACATCAATGTTCATCCCGAACCTCTACCCATGTCGAAACCCGAGTATCCGGACTGGCCTCTTGACACGTTGAGTCCGTCAGATGCGTCTATATCAAGAATAAATTCAAATGAGGCCGAAGGCCTGATTCCACTACAGTCAGAAGATCCTGTAGAGTGTTTCGTTGTAGATTGTCCGAGTCTTCACGTTATACAGAGAGATGAATTACCGCGTCAACTAAACCACAACTCATCAGTCAACGCCGATGTAGGTAGATCCTTGCACTTATTGACATTCTAAGCCTCGTTAAGCCAACAACGGCTTTCATGCCCAGCCAGGACTTATCGTGCTGGAACACCTAAACTACTGTCCGCGCTGCCCAGGCAGACAGGGGTTCCAGAAAGCTCGACAGGTTTTCTCATCACCCAGTACGGAGTTTGTGAGAACCGCTGAAATTGTTCCTTCGTCTCCACCATTATTGCGAAGCAGTAGCCCGCAGCTACCTGAAGTAGTACCTACGAGGCCACCTTCTATAACATCCACCACCACGAGAACACAGCAATTTACTAACAGTATTCCAAGATCACTTTTTCGATTTAAAAAAACTAGCATAGCGTCTTCTTCTAGTGGGTTGTCTAAAGAGATACCAGGCAATCCTCTTCCCAGCGCGCTTTCATTTTGTTTCTGTGCTTCAGGAAGGAATCTGTTGATTTGGAAAAAGGATGGAGATTCTATTATTTCTATTAACATCGAGTCCCGGCGGAGTCATTCATTATCCCTGCTGAAGTCGATAGCACCTTCAGAAGAGGATAAGAGAGTTAGAGTTAAGTTGGTAGCTGGAGGCAGCGACTGGATCGCTGCAGTGATGACACATAAGCAGGTATGCTAGCAAAAACAAGTTGATAGTGATCTAAATATCTAATCTATCCATAGCGATATCTCTTGCTCGTCCTCCATTCCCAAGGCGTCCAGACACACTATGCCTTGTATCCTCTCGCAGATGGCCTTCGACCCACCTGTCTCGCCATGTCACGGGACGACTCATATGTCGCTGTCGGATATGGGTTAAAAGCACATCTTTATCATTACAGAGACTGCTGGCAAATATGGCAGACAGCGCTAACAGTGAACGGCTTCACAAGTACTCGGGATGTTAAATTCCAGGTAGTCAACTTCTCAGCCGACAGCCAGATGCTTGTTGTCGCAACGCAACGGTTCGACGTGCAACGGACAAAGGACGACGATTTCGTATATGCACATGTCTGGGCGTGCAGCGAAGCACCGCCACCCCCGCTTAAGCTGCCGGGCAGCAAGATGTCAACGGTGCGGTCTTAATCTTCCCACTCCGTTGTTTATGCTTGAGAGGGACGGCCTTTACTGACTTTCTGCTGGCAGGACGAGCGCGGTCTCTCGTCCGTCTTCTACGACACCGAGCTCCGCCAATCCCTTGTTACCGGCTTCACCGAGACGCCATACCCACTCTTCCTCCTAGCAAACGGCGAGACGTTCACGCCCAACAAGATCAACTTCAAGATTCGCTGTGCTGCTGAAGCCCAGCCGTCCTCTAACACGGCTGTCTTTATGGACAGCAAGAACAAAGTGTACAAGGTTGATTTGCGCAGACGGTCGTTGCAATGCTGGGGTGACCTTTCGCCGGAGAGGGGCAGGCTGGATCCGAAGGAAGAGAATGCAGTTATTGCGATACCGGAGAAGAACCGGGCACATGTGTTTTGGCGTCAGGGTTCGGGGCTTTGGTTTGTCGAGATGAAGAACGGGAGGAAGGGGAATCGGCAGAATCTAAGATGGCTGTACGATGCTGCCGTCGATGGCAGCTGAAAAGATGGAAATGCATGGCCGACTTTCAACTCACTGTATGTGGCAGCTTGGTTCTTCGAGCGTTCCCGCTCATAGGCGACAAGGGTTTTTGGGCGTTGTTAAAATTGACGGCGTTATTCGGACGGGACTTTGACGATGTAGCCGGCCTACAGTCGACGATGACGTATATCCCTTGTCATCCTGCAACGAAAAGCGGCAGGGAAAGCAGCTCTGGGAGCGCAGCAGGCGATGGTTTTGCGGGCCTGTTACCCTGGCTCAGGGAGGGATGAAGCTAGAGAAGGAGGGGCTCAGGGGTTAGGGATTTTCAGGGAACCTTATGTCTCTGGTAAGGCATGAGGAATAGCACTAGGTTATTGAATATGGCTTGAGTACAGAAGGAATCATTACAATACATCAATTCGGGCTGATTTGCACGTTACAAGAAGTCATCCTGAAATCAGATTTCGAGATTGTGTAACGCCACCGGAACGCCATTCACTTGGCAATTGTGCTTTGTCTCAGCAAGAGCATACAGCATGGCGGTGAGACACAAAGAAGTGAATCACACGTGAGGATGAGTTAGGGGCTCTGGGGCTGGAGCCGTCGAGATTACCAGTTCATCGAGGCGCAACCTTAAATTCATGCCCCAAGCCTCGTCCCATCCTGTGCAATGTCCACAAACAAAAGACCCCTACATACGAATACGAGCATCTTATTGGCATATTGTGTGAGCGTTGTGATGGCTTCCGCAGACAGCACCGCGAAACCTGGCTTGAGAATGACGGTGAATATTTCTCCTTCGAGATTGTTCTCCACCCGTCTCTTGAAGCCTTGAGAGCTGCTGCAGATCTTAGATGCCGGCTTTGTACCCTGATATGGCACTACCTTTCCACTGCAGATCATCCAAGTGATTTGGAATGTGCACCAGACGCTCAGGTCTACCTTAAATTCGACGCTGGTTTCTCTTTCGCTAATCAGGGACTTGTGGTTAGACTCTCCGGTGAAAATAAGTCAGACTGGAGTTCCCTGACCTGGATTGGTCATGTCATTTCAGTTAAGGCAGCTAGATTCTATTTGTAAATTCCACCACAACTCAGTAGTAGTGTACTATTAACCATGCTAACACTACGGCAATAGACCGAAAGAATGTCCTTTCCCCGCTTCACAGTGGATCTGAGTTAAAGGATGATAATGCTGCATCTGAGAGCACCTTCCAGCTAGCATCCAGCTGGTTGGACCTGTGCCTCAATCATCTGATGAACCGCCGCTACCCAGACGCCTTCTCAATGTCGGCCCCTCTGACGGCTCACATATGCCTTCCCTTGTGGGACCTCCTCCCGGAACCTGTGGTAAATATCTAACACTCAGTCACTGGTGGGGAAGTAATACTATTATAACTACATTGGCGAATCTTGAGCAGAGAAACAATATACCTTTTCAAGAACTGCCAAAAAACTTTTCGTGATGCTGTCGTCATCACAAGAAAGTTCGTCATTTGGTACTTTTGTATTGACTCGCTTTGCACCATTTAAGACTCCAAGCCGATTGGGGGGATTAGTCGTTAAGATGAGCTCATAATGCACTTTTCACCATCGCCGCTGAGCAGTCGGCCTCTGACTCAGGCCGTTTTGTTACTAGGAATGGGCTTCGGAATATAATCCGTGACACCGGATTGGCACCAGTCACTGCAGGGCTGGAAGATGAGCGTAAAGCTTTCTAAATGAGGGAATAAGACACGATCGCAATCATGAGGAGTGGCTATGGGCGTTTTCAGAGAAAAGTAGTGACCACTTCAGCAACGATAAATCTAGCCCGCTTGATTCCCACGACTGGATTCTTCCAGGAACGGCTTTTGAGCGTTTGCACTCTCAACTACGGCAGCCAACTCTAATGGAAGTGCGCCTCGTTGATTACACCAGAAAGCGATCCAGCTCCTAGCGGACCAAGGATCGAAAACGAATGGAATATCATTTGAGAGCATTCAAGAACCATTTTGCAGGCTCCCGCTATCCAGATAATCTAACAGGCATGTTGGACAATTATTTGCTGGGAAGAGCTGAAGAGGAGCTGCGATACATCATCCGGAGTTCTGCTCACGTCAGCTAACCAAGCCCTCCGATCGGTACGCCGCAATTTCCGGGATCCTGCAAGCGTGGAGAAACGCTTTCAAGCGCGAACAAGTCGCCGGCATCTGGACGGGCGAGAAGAACTTGTGGAGAGATGTCCTGTGGTACGTCACGGACTACTGGACTCCGCAGCGTGCCCGCTTTAAACACAACTGCCGTGTCTACCGCGAGCATGCCACTTGGACCCGCAAGCCAGAACGTCTGCATGGGTCCTCCTAGTCTTGGATCTCCGTTAGCAATCTCATTAACTACCAGTGGGAGCAGAACTCTCACTGGGGATTTAGGAAGTGCTTCATCCGTTCCGCCTTGCTTGAAGCCACCGCTGACAGGTCTGTCGTCAGCACTCAAGGTCGCCTCGTGCTTCGAGAACCCCCGTTACAGACGTATGTCCGGAGGAAATCCTGGGGCCGTAATAAGGAGAGAGAGGATCAGCTACGCACAAAATCAGGTTGTAGACTTGGAGCTATCATTGCAGGCCAAGCTTGCGACATTGGTTTCTGGCATCCAGATACGGATGACACTGTGGGAACGCAAGTTCACTGTTTGGGCATCATGCGAGAGACCGGGCTTTACCTCAGTATGCATGGCGTCTCGCTCTTGTGCAAGTGCAAGGTGTTGATGAAGTGGAAGATGAGTTGGTTAGGGAAATAACGGGCTGGAGGAGCGAGCGTAGTCTTCTTCACCAAACTGGATGATTAACTTTAAGATTTCAAAGTTCAAATTTCAATGGAATGTTGTCGGTATTCAACGCAGAAGAGATGTTTTTCATTCAACCGGGCGGGGTGAGGTTTGGAGGTCAAATTTCTTGACAGTCGACCCAAAATAGTTAAGGCTCAGCCACCGCCAAACCCTCAATATGGCACGTGCGCAAACCGTTGCTGTGGATCGAGGCGCAGCAGGAGTGCGTGTCGCCGCGTCGGCGGCGGGGTTTGACGACGTTTGAAAACAGCTATAACCTCCTCGCACTTTCAAAGTCTCACCGCGCAGTTGACCAAATTGATCATGGCTCCCATACATACCCATATTGCTCATAGTCTGCTTTCTCGCCGCAGCCTGGCTGTGAATAGCACCCAAAAAGTGACTTTGGGGGTGATTGTCGCATACGCCGTACTTATTGCGCTTCTTTGGAACCTCCCATATGTTCGCTGGTCATTATGGCCTTTCAAAGTGAGTTGCTAACCAAGTATCGTGGCTTTCTCGACGCGCTCGCTAAATTTTTCCAATAGATGCTCGTCATTGCTTTTCACGAATTTGGACACGCCATAACTGCCTGTTGTACAGGCGGACGTGTCAAGTCCATCTCCCTTGATCCACGCGAGGGCGGAGTTACGCAAATGCAGGGAGGCATCAGCGCCATCACCCTCCCAGCTGGCTATCTCGGCTCCTCCCTCATTGGCGCTTTACTTATCTTCTGTGGTTTTGACATTGTTGCTAGCAAGTTTGCCAGCATAGTCTTGGCCGTTTGCTTTCTGCTTACGCTCTGGTGGGCACGAAGAGACTGGCTCACGATTATTACTGTCCTTTTCGCTGTTGGGTTGCTTGTTGCCTGCTGGTTTATTGCTCATGCCGAACCACTAAGATTTGTGGTGGTGAGTATCCACCCTATAAAAGTTGGAGAAGGTCAGCTAACACACGCAGCTTTTTATCGGCGTTATGTCTGCGCTGTACAGCGTCTGGGATATTGTGAGATTTCCCTAACACCCATCTCACCTTACACTAACCACTGTCCTTAAATAGTGCGACGATCTTATCCTCCGCAAAGTAAATTCCTCCGACGCTAGCGTTTTTGCTAAGAAGTATGGAGGTTCCTCACAATGCTGGGGTGTTATTTGGTCCATTATTTCTCTCGTTTTTATGGCAATCGGTATTGTAGCTGGGATAGCCGCTTTTCCCGAGTCGTTCTCCCAGCAGGAGGACGACTCCAAGCATATCATTCCAACTCGTTAAAAGGGTCCGAACTGTACGTAATGGTTTCCCCCGGGGATGCACGCAAATGGATGTCCGCAATCTGGCCCTTATAACTTAATATTTCGATCTGTGGTTCAAGTGGGACGGGCACGAGGGATGTAGCGGTATGTGCACTCCAAACAAGACACATACGAAAGTGCTGGCAAGGTTTCTTGACTCCGCTCGCGAGATAAACAGATAGCGTTGCTACCATTTCCGGCAGCGAATTATCTGCCGTGACGGCGGCCAAGATGGGAGAGCGCAGCTTGAGCAAGGATAAATTGACAACTTGGACATGTTGGCTTGGGTTTGCCTTTTCTGGGTAATCGTCCTGCATTCAGAGGGACCGGATTGATTGGGAAGGCAGCGGACATGTATTGGGAGAGGATAGCGATAGACCGTTCTGGTCAGGGATGCATATAATCAACGTAATCGTAATCAGCCTATTGATTTTGATTATTATAAAATCACCGCACCTGATTATGATTGAACCAATATCCTAATTAGGATTAGATTAATCTTGGCTTGAGAGAGGCTGTACGAGTTGTACTTAATTCTCTCATCCACCTACCGCCTTATTTGCTTCCTTATTACTCATATTCCTGCCCGCATCGCCGCTCATCGTTTTATCAACAGATTCCTCGAGGCTAATAGCTTCGACGGCTACATCTACCGTCGCCGACTTGATGAAGGAGCTCCAGACGAGATACGCGTAGACGCGTATACAATTATTTTCCTAAAAGCCTGCACGGATGTTTTTTATATGTAAAGCAGCATGCTCGGCGCTTTTTGGTTAACGCCGACCACATAGTAGGAAAATCAATAAACAACTTTCTCAACACCAAAGCTTTATCACCACATTTTATTCCTACCTGTTCTTACCACAGGTGATTATATTGATTATATACATGTAATCATAACTTATGTAACTAATAGAATAGTTATATGCATCACTGGTTCTGGTGTATGTTGACAGTTGTTTTTAGGCTTCACATCAGCCCGTTTTCTGGTGATTAAGTTAGTTCAAGGGAATGCCGCAAGCATGCCAGATGTAATGGAGCTCTTCCCTCCGTATCCAAAATTTTCCAAGCTGCTACATTCCAGAAGTAGTTGAACAATTTCAAACCTATCATGCAGACTAGCACAGTACAGGGCTATCTACTCATCTTATTTTTTTCCATGGATATTTGTGCCTGATTCAATTAAAAACTTTGCTGTTCAAATACACCATCCAGGGAAGCTAAATGCAGTAGTGTGTCGGAAACTCTGCCTATGACTTCCAAATCGCACTCTTTTCTATAAATTTCATGACCCTTTAATGCCGTCCCTTTATAGCGTTGAATACTGAGCATCTTTCTGCTTGTGCATTATAGTGATAGACGTACCAGAGCTAAGATATTTCAGTCTAGATATTTCCCTTTTGACAAGTCAAATGAATACGGGTACACCTAGTGGAAGTGGCAGGTAGATCAGTACGACGATGTAGTGGATAAAGCTAGGTAGTAAATGAAAAGCGTTGACCTGCCTATCAAGCCTACACTCAATAGTTTCTACTTCATTTTTATTCCATATATGAACCGAGATCTTCAAATATTCAATCTGTTGAACTCAGACTTGCTGATAAGCAAGCAAGAGGCCTTATTTTGGGCAATTAAGCAAGCAATGGAAGGGCTTGCTTGCTTGCTTGCTTGTTTATTGCTTATATATAGTTAATTTAGTAGTAGCAGTAGTTGGTAATAGACCTTTGGTGTTTTTCTAGTGGCCGAGGTAATGCAAATAGTGTAAATAAGCCCTTTTAGGTAACCGCTAAGCCTATTTAAAACGTTTTTCCGCGCCAACTAAAAGTCTCGCGTAGCTTATAGTAAATAATAAACATCTTCCTATCCTTATCCATTACTAACTCTACCAATTTGATAGAACCCACTTAGCCACCGCTACTACTATGGCATAGGACCCTACCAACGTGAATATAAGCGCGATATCCGTAGAAAACCCCTTAGCCCCTACAGTCTTATTATTGGAAGCCGCCGCGCCCGACCAGCTTATAGACAATAATAATGTTGACAATTATAATAGTATTAACTGGAAACGACTTCTAGATCTTTAAAAACCTTATTATAGCTTAAAGCGGACACCTAGCTTTATTTATAAATATAGGTACAGATACTAAAGTTGGGTAAAGCTAGAGCAAATTATCTTTATCTGTAAGTACTGCCACTAATATAAAATTCTTGACTGTGGAGGCCCTGGTCGTTATTGACCCGAGGTACAAGTGGTCTATATATTCGGGTTTGGGGGTCTTGGATTTCAAACTCCCGCCAAGCTAGCTTTTGATTGGTTAGAAAGCCAGCTTCTTATTAGTTAGAAAAAAAAACGTGGGTGGTATCTACCTGCAGAATACACGTGACGAACACCAAAATATTTAAGATTTCACTATTAACAGATTAACCTTTTTGTTGACATCTCTATTAATACTACTATACGCATCTTAACTATGGTAGAACCTGCTTTAATTAAGTGCAGTAAGTGCTGTTCAATACAACCCCGTATTAATTTTATTAAAAACGGCCCATCTACTAAGCTTTTAAAGCAATGTCAATTATGTTGGTTAAAGGCGTGTTTTCCCTGTATATTACTTCTACTTTTACTTACTTTCCTAGGGCTCTAAATACAATTTAAATAGGCAGAAAGCAGAGCTTGGTTCTACTAAGACTTGTCCTATAAAGCGCCAGTAAAATACTTTACCTAAAACTAATACTGAGGACGTCTTCTTACCTTGCGGCTAGAACAGTTAAGATACCCCTAAAATAGCTCAACGGCGGAAGACAATTAGGGCAATATAACGGGAGCACCGCCTTCTTAATTGGCGGGGTAAAGCTCACTCGCCCACTCCTCCGCTATATACCACAGATGAAGCTCTGTGTAGTAGAAGAGGCACTCCAAATAACCTAAATGCGTCCTTGCCGGAACTAGCTCCTATGCCTACTCTACCGCCAATACCTACCCTACCGCCAATACCACCTTCCTTACGGCAAGCTCCCTCGCGGCAAGCTCCCTCTCTATAGGCTCCCTCTTGGCAAGCTCCCTCTCAGCAAGCTCTAACTACGGCCACTCTACGGCCAATACCACCTTCCTTACGGCAAGCTCCCTCTCCGCAGGCTCCCTCTCGGCAAGCTCCCTCTTGGCAAGCTCCAACTACGGCCATACCACTACCTGTTTCGGCTGTTGATTGGGAGCGAATTAAGAAGTTCAGGAGTATACTACAGGCTGAATATATGGAGACGTGCAGTTGTTGCAAGGAGCGGTAGTTCCAAATGGGCCTAGCTACGGAGGGTAATAATATAGGTATATGCAAAGCCTGCATTAAGGACGCCAATAGCCTTAAAGATCCAACCCTTCCTCCCCTGTTTGGTGAAAGCAATGGGCTTAATCTGGGGCCTGTTCCTAGCTTCCTACCTATACTTACCGCGGTAGAGGAGCTTCTAATTGCGCGCGTATACGTTCATCTGCAAGTCATACGTGTACGCGGCCAGCAACATCGCTATACTGGCCACGTCTGCTGCTTTGGCTAGAACACACTAAAGACTTAAAGGCAGCTACCACGGCTACCTACTGAACTTAATATACTAGTCGTGAGGCCTGCGGTAGTAGAGGGTGGCGAATACCTAAGTCGGCGGTTCACTAAGCGGTATACTATAAGGCGCTCTGCTATAGTACAGTGGCTTTACTTTCTAAAGGTCAATCATCCTAATTATCGTAATGTTGAAATATGTAGCACCCGGCTTACCAGCTTACCCAAAAATGGCTCTATATTAGATTAGCTACCTTATATTAACAAGTTAGAGTCTGATTCTAGTAGCCCAATAGCTTACCCTACTACTCCTATACAACGTCCTCCTACTGTTGATCCTCTGCCTGCCAAGCTTGGCAGTAATATACTAGACGGCGAATTTGATAATAATATACTAGATACTTTAGTTCCTAATCTAGTACCTAACCTTAATAAATTAGAGCTTTTAGGTCGCAAGGTTTAACACTAATAAGATATATAAGCGGGCCTAGAGGTTCCTACTATGCGATAGATACCTCTCTCTAAGCGATTAGCTAGTTTTATTATACACAGCGCCTTTCCTACTCTGTTTCCTTATGGCAAAGCCGATTTTAACATGCCACGAAGCCGTACGGTTCCCCTGGCTGCGTACGCCAAGCATATGCTTAAGTATCAGGACGGTCGGTTTGGCCGCTACCCCTTATTTCGCTACTACGTGTTTAATCGGATTATGAGAGAGCAAGCCCTTAGCGCTACCCGCTTCCTTTATGGCCGATTAGATAAGAATAGTCTGTCTTTAGATAAGCTTAGTAATCTTATAAATGGTAATAGGGGTGGCTAGTTGCTAAATAAGATTATACGGCATGCATGGAACCTTAAGGGCACTAGACCTTACTAGAGGTAGAAGAGAAATAAGCTTACGGCTTATACTAAGAATATTAAGAGCGGGTCTCTATTCTTTACACTTAGCGCTGTTAATCTACATTGGCATAATCTACACTCTTATATACCTCTATTTGATAAATATAAGGCTGCTAATAAGGCTTAGCGCTACCAGATTGCTTCTTAGAATCTTAACAATAATCCGCATATTACTGCTTACTGGCTGCATCGCCGCTTTAATCTATTTAGGAAGCACGTACTTATAGGCCTATTTAATGGCACTGACTTTTAGTCCCGATATAAGTGGTAGGTATAAGGTAGCGGCCATATATATAGCTTCTTATGGAGTTTAACAGCCCTAAAGCTAGATCCGTCAGCTATTAAATTAAGGGCGGCTTTTACTGAGTACTGGGCTACTTTTATATCCGCAATCAATCCTAATCGATCTAGGCCTCCCGATCTCCGACATCCTTCTGCTCTCAGCTATAAAGAATAGCTTAATACCAGTAAGCTTCTTACTGCCTACCTTAATTAATTTCAACAGCACCGTAATTATACCGAATCTTACTGCTTAAGATTAAAGAAAGGCTCTACTAGAGCAAAGAAATGCCGCTTCTATTTTCCACGGTCTCTCTATAATAAGGCTGCTGTATTAAAGGATTAAAATCCATATCACTGGACGTTCTGTCCGCAGCGTAATAATAAGCTTCTTAATGGTTACAATGCAGCTATAATATTAGCGTAGATAGCGAATATTAATACGTTACCCGCTATAAGCGTATTAGTAATAGTTAACTATATAGGCAAGTATTACAGCAAGGAAGAGAAGAAGTCAACTTCCTACTAGGAGTTACTCTAATTAGTACAGCCGCACGCTAATAGCCTTTATGCCTTTAGTCTGGTTGTGGCTAGGTTTATAAACAAGCTTATTACCAAACGCAATTAGTTAGCGCAGGAGGTATACAATCTACTTCTTAACATTCCCCTTTACGAAGGCTCTAGGAATATAGTAACTTTAGACTACCACCAGGAGGACGATCGAAGCGCTACGTATAAGCTTAATAATGAGCAACTAAGAGGGTGCGGACTGTCCGACTATAAGAAATATAAGCGCCGCCTAGATAGGGTAGAGGACATTACTTTCCTCAATTTTTTACTCCATTTTAATTACTCTACTTATAAGCGTCGGCCAAGAGCAAGGCCTTAAGTTATATCGTACTTTCCGTAATATAACGGCGATTATTTCTATCCGCAGTATCCTAAGTTCTGCTGTATAAAGCTCATTCTTCATTACCCGTGGAGGGAGTATAAGGAAGTGGCTACTTATACTAATAGATTTGGGGCCCCTAATTATATAGCTTCCTATTAGGCTTGTATTAACTCTTATTAGCACCCACCTAACTACTTGTTATAGTGCTGCAATGAAGTAGACTAAATAACTACGTTGTGGTATAAAGAGGGGAAGAAGGTAGAAAGGGGGTATTGTATACAAATAGTAGGGCCGGCCGCCAAGTCGCTAGTGGTGGGCCAGCCAATAGTAGGGAACAGTACGAGACAGTATAAAACAGTATACGTTAGGTCAGTGCCGTGATAGTACTTCTCTCCCCCAGATAGTTTGGTCCCTAAACTAAACAGATAACTTAAAAATAGGCAGTATACGGGGTTGCCTATTTTCTACCATAAAGATGTTAGTTCCGCTTACCGCCCTTAACTAAGCCAATGGCGATTTTCTATACCGGGCATAGAAAATCCTGATTAGTCAGTTTAGTGAGTAAGGTTAGTAGAACTCTACACCACCACCTAAACTGGTCTATGTGGCATTTCTTGGCAAGAATTTGGCCAATTAGATAACTTTAACCACTAGTTAAAGTTTTATGACATCTTAACCACCACAAATTTTAATACGGTGGTCGGCCGTGACCTTGGCGTAACTTTTCCTTATCTTATACCCAGTCTGGGGGTCCTAGCTTCTCAGGGTATTGCTTATAGAAGCGCTATACAGCTTGTTCGCAACCCTTTAGGTCTTCCTCTAGCTGCCAGGTTATATCCTTGTGATATTTCCATTTAATCTTATAAGTTAGGCCCTAGGGGTCTTCGTTGTGTATATTAAGGATTTTCTTAAACTCCTATTTGTCTTCTATATTGCCGTCATTATCTCTCTCTGCCACTTGTCCTTGTATATTACGGCGCTCTGCGGTATTAATATTTGCTTGGCCAGGGATCTCTTTAGCAGCCCAGAGGCGGACCTTAGATGTATAAAAGGATTTATTTACTCGGATGTGGTCCGGGAGGTCTACTACAACTGCCCCTTAGTATACTGCGAGTACGGGGTACGGGCCGTCCCATTTATCATCCCATTTCTTCTTAGGTCTGTTTATCTTTATATTTTCTAAGCTAACTATAACTATGTCACCTTTATAGAATAACGCGCTCTTGTCCCTATAGGTATTAGCATTGTCTTTATAGCGTTACTATGAAATCTGGGCTAGGGCCTTGAGCTATGTTAATATCCGCTTAAAGCAGTTGGCTATAGAGTCTGCGCGGAAGAACTCCTTCTTTGCTTATACTGATAGTGTTAGTGGGCAGGGGCCAGCAGGCTCGATTCCAAGGCAAGGGTTAAAGCCATAGTTTGTAAAAAATAGGGAGATGCCTATGCTCTTATTAACTTGGTTATTCGTAGCAAACTTAGTAAGCGGCAGGTAGTTAACCTAGTCATCCTATATAAAGCTAACAAAAGCACAAAGGTATTTATTTACGGCGGCGTTAATAATTTTGGTTTGGCCGTCTATTTCTAGGTGCTAGGCTAAGCTTAGTCGCAAGATTGTCTTAAGGCGTTTACTTAGTCGTTACCAGAAGTCGCTAACAAATTATATACCGCAATTAGAGATAATTATGCTTAGTGCACCGTGGAGCTTATATACGTTGTTAACAAAGCCATTAACTAGCTCCTCTATTAAGAGTCCTGTTACTAGAACAAGGTGTTACATTTTAGTTAGGCAGTCCATAATGACAAGGATATATTTATATGCCCTACTATAGCATTAGTATACTGGCAGCTTTGTAATATAGTTAATTAAGATATTGGTCTATAGGTAGGCAGGTAATTCTAGTAACTTTAGGAAACTAGGCGGGGCAGAATAGGGGGTCTTAGTGCGAAAGTATAGGGCATAGTCTTTAATAAAGGTAGCTGTAAACTGGGAGATTCCTAGCTACTAGTATATTCGGTTTAAGAGGTTAAGAGTCTTAACCCAGCCAGGGTGACTAGCGGGGCCGCTGCTATAAGAGTAATGGGTAACTTCTAGGTGGAGGTCTAGGGCGTTAGGGATAAAGAGACATTGGCGGAAGTAGATCTGTCTATTAATGATACTATATTCTAACTTGTCGCAACAGAGTAATTTCCTAATCTTCTTTAGCTAACGGCGAGCTTTCCGATTATATAGGGCTGCTACTATATCTCTTGCGAGTTCGTTCTCCTGGTATTTTAGCCGGATTAACTTATCCAGTGACTTTTTGGCTATTTTAGGGTCTAGAGCGGCTATAAACTCCGCGTTATTAGAGTTATGGGACTCGTGTAGTAATTCTTCTAAGATTATAGGGTTAACTTTCTGGGGCGGTATAACGACTTAGGCTTAGTGGTGGAGGCGTTTATTATTAGCGTCCTTAGGCCTCATTCCTGGTAGCCGGCTTAGGGCGTTAGGGAGTGTGGCTTTGCTGCCAGGTCTGTATATAATTATAAAGTTAAACTGTAAAAGGAACTCTGCCTACTGGATTTAGCGCTGGTTTAGCTGCTTAGTAGTTATAAACGTCTATAGGTTTTTATAGTCGGTAATAATTTTAAACGGCTCCTTAGTCCCTTATAGCTTAGGACGCCATTCCTTTAAAGCCTTAATAATAGCTAGGAGTTCTTTGTCGTAGATCTCATAGTTATATTCCAGCATGGAGTGCTTTGCGGAGAAGAATGCGACCGGTCTTAATTTTCCGTTGTTATTATACTGGGAAAGGACTCCGCCGGAAGCCTAATTCGATGCGTCTATCTCTACCACTGTTTTCTTTGTGTAGTTATAGTATGCTAGTACTAGTGCTGAAGTAAAGGCTCCCTTAAGGGCCTTAAATAATTTGGCTTGTTCTAGTCCCTATAGCCATCCAATATCCTTCTTTAGGAGTTTTGTTATAGGTATAGCGATAGTAGAGTAGCCTTGGATAAATTATTAGTAGAAGTTCGCGAAGCCAAGAAATTATTATAGTTCTTTAATTAATGTCGGGTCCTTCTATTTCTATAAGGCCTGTATCTTCTTAGGGTCTATAGTTATACCATTAGTTAAGATAGTTAAGCTAAGGTATTTTGTTTTAGTAGAGTAGAACTTAAACTTATTAATATTAATCTAAAGTCCAGCATTACCGAGTCTTTGGATGACTTTATTTATATACTTAATATGCTCGGCACGTGTTTTAGAAAAGACAAGGACGTTATTAAGGTAGGCAGTGCAGTAGTTATTAAGGGCGTTATATAAAATATGGTTAATATAGTTCTAGAATATAGTGGGTGCGTTATAGAGGCTAAATAGTGTAACTAGTATCTTATAGAGTCTAAACCGGGTAATAAATGCTATAAGCTATTTATAGCCCTCCGTAATCCGGATCTAGTTAAACGCAGCAATTATATTAAGTTTAGTAAAGTACTTGGTGCCATAAAGTGCGTCAAGTGTCTCGCGGATTAGTGGCAGTGGGTATTAATTCTTAATAGTAACTGTGTTTAGGCCTTAATAGTTGTAGTAGATTTGTATACCGCCGCTAGGCTTAGCAGTGAGGAGGAGTGGTATGGTAGCTAGTAAGGTTAATTCGCGGATAAAACCCTTATCCAGCATCTTATTAATTCACTTCTTTACACACCTAAGTTTAGTAGGTGAGAGTGGTCTATTTTTATAGTACGGGGCCTGGTTTCTAGGGGTGATCTTAATTTTATAGTCCTATAGTTGGTAAGGGGGCAGCTTGTCTGCGTTCTTAGGGAGGAAGTGCTTAATATATTTACTAAACTCCTTTAGTAGGCGTTGTAGAATGTCTTTACGGGTTAATCCTGGTTTGCCTTTTAGGAATTTTTTAACATTGGTGTTGACTATCTTCCGATATAAAAGCTTGGGTTTAGTTTTTAGATTTGTCTTAAGGAAGTTATAGAAATAGGGGGGGAGTACTTTATAGGCTTCTTTTATTATATAGTCGCCTTCTACTAGCTGGTGGAAAGACCTTTCTAATAGGTTCGGTACTTCTATTAGGCCTATAGGCAGCTCTTTAAGTAGCTATTGGTGCTTATCTTATTTAACTAGTTCTACTAGCTCCGCTATATAGATCCTTATCACCTTTACGTCTTTTTATTTATAGAACTGGGTAAAATTAACAGCATAGGTGCATTTAATATTGTCCAGGCTAGGACGTATCTGGCTCTCCAGTGCTACGGCTAGGCTAGCACAGCTTAGTCGGCCTAGGGGGGCGGAAATAAGGCAGCAGCCCTATACGGTACGCGCAGGAGATGGGTGTAAGGTTGGGCGTTATAGTGGCGTGGTTTCTATTATCCGGGTCTTAATAGTTCTATGGCCAGTCCTTACTATAACGCGAGCTATAGTGTGCGTATATGGCATATAGCTTAGTTCTAGGTGTTAGGCTAGGCGGCTAGGGTTTAAACGGTGCCTAGGTTAAGGTTGGATTCTTAGTAGTGGTGGCGTAAAGCGGACCTTCTTCTTTAGTCTCGGTAGGGCTGGCTGGCCTATTATTTTGGTCTTAAGTGCTAGGTTAGTCCAGTCTTCCACTGTTTTGTTTTTTTGCAGCTATATAGGCTCCCCTTTATTAGGAATGTCTTCTACTATTAGGGCTTTGTATATAGTCCTAGGCACTAGGCTTGGTAGTGCTAAGTGTCTATATAGGGCGTCCCTGCTAACGTCGGCTATCCCCCATAGGAGGCAGTGCCTAAAGTAGTAGTCTAAGTTAAAGCGGATCTTGAGTTTTTTAAAGCTGGGATAGGGCTCGTGCTTCTAAAGCTAGGGCATACCTAGGATAATTGGGGTAGTAGGTAAGAGTTTAGTAACAAAAAAGAGCATAGCTTTAGTATAGAGGCCAATTAACATTTAGGCGGTGAAGTAGTCTATAATAAGTAAAGTTGGGATGCTATTTATAAGGCGCAGTGGCCTAGGTGCTAGCAGCTTCTTAGTTATAATGTTATACTTTCTTATAATAGACTCTGCGTTAGTAAATGCTATTATAGTACTACCGGAGTCCATTAGGCTTACTATATTAATATAAACTTGGGGGTATAGGTTACGTAATAAGGAGAGTTGGGTTTAAATAAGGATTAATTTCTTATTACTATTTACTAATTTAAGATTAAGTGGCAGTTTACTAATAGAAAGGACTGATTAATCTAGTAACAGGGACCTAATCTTCTCGTCTTCCTCCTTATATAGTTTAGACCCTTAGGCGTGACTTAGTCTAAGGGTCTGCCTTTTAACAACTAGGGTATGGGGCTGTCTTAGCAGGGCGGTCCAGTGTCCGTCTAGCTAGTAGTGTTGGTCTCTGTTTTGGTTAGGGTATAGGAAGACAATACCTCGCTAATAATATGGCCGTGTTTATATTTGCTAGCGTAAAGTTGCCAATACTAGGCGTTGTTAACGGGTTGAGCTCCCATATAGGGCATAGTTTAGAGTAACTGAGCCGTAGGGTTAAAGGGGGGGGGTCATCCACCGCGGCCATAATAGGCTCTGTGGTCGCCGCGTCTATAATAGACTCTATAGTTGCCGCGTCCGCGGTTATTTGTTTACGTCATTTAATAGGGTGGCATTGGGACTAGGTTTGCTATCTTAGTGGGGTTATAGGCATCCTTCTAGTAGCCGGGCAGGCTATAGGCAAGGCACAGTCTATTATTAACGCGGCGCTTGCGCTCCGTGTCTAAGATTCTATTAAGGTCTATAGGTTCTCCAGTTACTGCTAGGGTTGGGGTTAACATAGGGGCAGGGGCTTAGGTAGGTAGGTAGTAGTTAGCGTTCTTCTTAAGGTTGGCTTAGTGTGTATGGTTCGCGAGGTTTTTAGCAAATATATCCATCTGCTTACTCTAACCTATATAGTTGCTGTTGTTAATTTTATGGGCTAGTCTAAGTACTAGCTCTTCTATCTTTAGAGAGATAAACTTTTGGAGTAGGTCCACCTTCTATTTATCTGTCTTTTTAGCGTGGACTATTAGCTTATTAAGCTCTTCCTTCTAGGACTAGTAATTACGCTCGCCTTAGGGGAAATAGTTAAGCTTATTCTTTGTAACCTAGGTTGTGTTAAGGACCTTATAGTGGGTAGTAAGGTCTTTAAGTATATCTTCCTTAGTAGGCCATTTCTATGTAGATGTATTGTTTGGGTTCTTATGCATAAGCTCTAGGCCCTGCTTAATAAACTTATAGGCCTTGTCCTCTAGTATGTCTAAGATATAAAGGATCTAGGACTAAACTATATTAAAGTAGTCCTAGTCCCAGTTAAAGACTCCCTTAATCTTAATATGCTAGGTCTTAAAATTAGCTTATTGTTCTAGTAGGGTGCCTTTTCCGCTGAATATTAGCGGGTCTTTAGATCTCCGTTTTTTCTACTAGGTTACTACTGTTGTTATAGGGGTTGATTGTTTTAGAACGGTAATAGTCTCTGCCTGGGAGTTGATAGTTCCTGTTTAGGAAGCAATAAGGGCACTAAGGTTTTCATTAGCTTTCTTGTTGGCGGTATTTGTGTTATACATGCACTATAGTCCTACTTTAATATTGTTAAGGAACTCATTGGTATAGTTAATAAGGGTAAGGTAAGCTTTGCTAGGCTTAAAGGTCTTGGGGTATAGTGGGGAGCGGCGGATTGTCCACGCGATATTGGGGTATGTCTCTATAAATAGGTCTGCGAAAACGTCGCAGGGGTTCTGGGTTTCGGCCATTTTGGCGTTATTGGTGTCGCCTATCTAGGCGCTGGGTAAAAACTGAGGATTGTTCTAGGACTGTGCTGGGGACGTATCGGTTTTAGCAGAGGCGCGCGTAGGTCGCGATTGCTCTGGGGCAGAGGTTAATTGGCTGGGGTACGGGGAATCAGTGATCGCGATGGGGCGCAAATTAAAGATACCACAAACTGTCACAGTGCTGCAATAAAGTAGACTGAATAACTACGTTGTGGTATAAAGAGGAGAAGAAGGTGGAAAGGGGGTATTGTATACAAATAGTAGGGCCGGCCGCCAAGTCGCTAGTAGTGGGCCAGCCAACAGTAGGGAACAGTACGAGACAGTATAAAACAGTATGCGTCAGGTCAGTGCCGTGACACTACTTCTATAATTGGAAACTAGAGGAAGGTTACAAAACTGCTAATAATATTAATAAGTTTAAGGGCGATTTCGCAGACAACTTGGAGCTATACTAGTCCTTTAAGGCCCTGCATGCCCGCGTTCAAAATACTAACGGAGTTAAAATTAAGGATCCTAATAGGCTTGGTAATAGGGAGCTTAATTATAACTACGACTAAAGTATATATTAGGGTACATACCCGCAGCTTAATAAGAGGACTTATTGGCAGGAAGCACGGCTATAGCCTCTACTATAGAGCCGCCTATCCTAAACAGTAACTCCGTCCTCCTTATAACCAGGTCAGCGTTATATCTATAATATTATAGTTAATTACTACAGGCAGATCCAAGCGGGCCTTGGCCCCCCCCCACTGTAGATTAATGTTAATGGAGAGGCAGGAACCGGTAAATCGTATCTTATTGCTGTCCTCTCTACTACGCTCTGTAATATGGCAAGGGCTAATAGCAAGCCATCACTATTAGCTCGAGCTGCCCCTATTAGGGTAGCTGCCTTTAGTATTAACGGCAGAACTATATACGATCTATTAAGGTTGCCGGTAAATTGTTTGTTTAAGAAATTGCCTACTGCCAGTCTTACGCCTCTACAATAAGCTTTTAAGGATATTCACTATCTTACCCTTAACGAGAAATCTATAATCAGGCAAGTATATCTGGCCTAGATTAATTACCGCCTCCGTTAGATTTACCCTACGCGTAATAACGACTACTTTAGAGGCTTAAATATCTTGCTAGTAGGCGATTTCCATTAGCTTCCCCCTATAGGTTAGGCGGCCTTATATAGCAATCTACCCGCTAGGCCGTCAGAGCTCGCTAGCTATAGAAAGGGAGCCTATAAGGTAATTAACCAAACAGCTGTCCTAGATTAAGTTATATAGCAGGGCGGTAATAACGCTAAGAGCTCTGCATTTAGGACCGCCCTTATGGAGCTATATAGTGATTCTGTAAGTGATTTAACTTAGAAGCTTCTTTTAACTAGGTGTAAGCAGGGCCTATCTACCGATAAGGTTGCGGGCTTCGACAACGCAATTCGGCTATATAGCATACGCGCTGCTATAGGTAAGTATAACGCTATTCGGCTTCGCGACCTTTTACAGCCAGTGGTGGCTATTAAGTCAGTTAACACTGGTATAGGTATGCGGAAAGTTACTCCTAATTAGTGCGATACTATAGAGAATCTAGCCCTATATATTGGCGCGAAAGTAATGCTAATATAGAATATCTGGGTTAAACTAGGCTTAGTAAACGGTACTACTGGTACAGTTAAAGATATTATATAGAAGGGACACGCGGATATTAAAAAGGATCAGCCTCAGTTACTACTAATTACGGTAGATAGGTATAACGGACCTGCCCTATTTACTCGGCAGGATGGTAAGAAAGTCGTCCCTATATTTTCCGTACTTTGTAAGTGGGAGGGTATAAGAGGCTCTTGCTTACAGCGTTAATTTCTAATTACTCTAGCTTTTGCTCTTACTATATATAAAAGCTAGGGCCTAACACTTAACTAGGTGGTTCTAGATATTAAGGAAAAGAATAAGACAGCTAGGCTAACCTATATAGCAATCTTACAAGTTAAGAAGCTTTCAGGGCTTATATTTAAACGTGGGTTTAATATAGAACGATTTTAGTCATCTATAAGTAAGACCAAAGAGGCACAATAAGAAGATTTTGCATAGAGGCAGCAGCAACTACTCATAAACGACTTTTCCTAATTAGGAAATTATATACTGGCTTAGAGGTAAGCGGAGAATATAGCATTTATCTTAGTTTCCTGACTTTTAAATAGCTTAACCGCGAAATCCAATTTTCTAAATTTTAATCCCCCTATCCGTCCTACCTTCTTACCGCTTCTAGAGCTGTTAGATATACATATAATGGTATATAGGGAGAATTAGCAGTATTACCGGATTAATATTGCTACTATCTGTAGCGTTAATTAATTTTTGGAAATTTTCAAGTTTTTTTTAAAGGGCGGAAATGTTGCTTATATAAGGAGTTACGTAACCTCCGAGAATACATACTACTTAGGACCGTATATTAGCAGCCACGACTTCTCTACACTATAGTTAAGATTTTATATATACCGTACCTAGAGCTACTTGAAATAACTATTATTTATAAATCTGCCGATTTACAAATTAAAAATTAGACGTGGTTAGAGCTGTTAGTAGGGGTTATTAATTGCGCTCCCTATAATAAAATCTAACTAATAAACGAACTAACAAATTAAATTAAAAGTTTGGAATGTCTAAATAAGGTTCTACTAAGACGCTAGCTAGACCCTAACCTGGACCCTTCCTAACCTATTAAATTCTAAAAATAATAACCTCTACTAAATTAAAAATTAACCTTATCCTTAACAAGCCATCTAATTGGATTTAATGGTTCTTTATTATCTAAGACACAGCCAAAACTAATAAGGTATGGCAGTATATTAACCTATTTAAAAAGAAAGACGATCTTCCAAAGCTAGAACTACTAAGTCGGCCTATATTAAGGGACATACTACCCACGGCTATATTAATAGCAAAGCTAGACCTAAATTAGCTTACTACCTATAACTAGCTCTACGCTAAATACAAGGACGATCTACGCGTACACCAGAAGCAAAAATAGGCTATAAACGATATTAATAACTATATCGTTCGCACCATATTGGTAGCCTACCTTTCACTCATTAATAGCCTCAGTAGTCGGTTATATTAAATATTTAAGGCGTCTCTACCACTGTAGTAGCTATTGCAGTGACAGAGACACCCTATATTTTAGTAAGCAATTAAGCCCATCTTGTACGAGAATCTCGTGCTTATTAGTACTTACTAAATCACGTGCTCGCAGGGCCTCCTCCTGTCTATAAATACTCCCTTCTCTATACCTTCCTCTCTTCTTTTCTTCTTCCTTATAAGAGCTGGAGGTGCTCTAATACTACTTAGTCTCTACTAAGGGATCTATTGGTTGATATGGCAATATAGACAGCATTAGACGAGGAGACGGGCGAGAGAGAAGATAGGAAGGACGGAGGAGCCTCTAGTAGGTATTAGTTAAGTAACTTTAATAGCTATATTATAGCTGCCTAATCTCCTATGCTCGCAGGCCTCCTCCCATCTATAAATACTCCCTTCTCTATACCTTCCTCTCTTCTTTTCTTCTTCCTTATAAGAGCTAGTGGTTCTCTAATACTCCTCCTTAGTCCCCACTGAGGGATCTATTAGTTGACATGGCGATATAGACAGCATCAGACAAGAAGACAGGTGAGAGAGAAGACAGGAAGGACGGAGGAGTCTCCGGTAGGTGTCAGCTAAGTAACGTTAACGTCTATATTATGGCTGCCTAATCTCCCGTTCGCAGGCCTCCTCCCGTCTATAAATACTCCCTCCTCTATACCTTCCTCTCTTCTTTTCTTCTTCCTTATAAGAGCTAGAGGTGCTCCAATACTCCTCCCTAGTCCCCACTGAGGGATCTATTGGTCGACGTGGCGATATAGATAGCATCTAACAAGGAGACGGGTAAGAGAGGAGACAGAAAGGACAGAGGGGCGTCTAGTAGGTGTTAGTTAAGCAACGTTAATATCTATATTATAGCTGCCTAATCTCCCGTTCGCAGGCCTCCTCCCGTCTATAAATACTCCCTCCTCTACACCTTCCTCTCTTCTTCTTTCTTCTTCCTTATAAGAGCTAGAGGCGCTCTAATACCCCTCCCTAGTCTCCACTAAGGGATCTATTGGTTGACATAGCGATATAGACAGCATCGGACGAGGAGACAGGTAAGAGAGGAGATAGAAAGGACGGAGGAACCTCTAGTAGGTGTTAGTTAAGTAACGTCAACGGCGGTTTTTGTCACCCAAAAATTGCGTCACGTGACGATATTTGGGAATGCAAATATATACCCCTGTCCTATACTCATACTACTACTAAATATTCTAGATTTCGCACTTAGAGCTGCTTATAATAGGCATTCCTAGAAGATCTACCGGTTTAAAGCTCTACAATTAAACATTATTAACGTTTTATATAGGGGTCGTCGATCAAGCTCCCAGGACACGGTTTTTAAAGTTTAACACCACACTAATATTACGACCTTCTTGTAGTGGCCGAGCCACCCCCAATCTCCTCCCCCTCCTCCCCCCTCCTATTAGTCGGCGCCGAGCTATTACGTCATCGCCAAGCCATTGCGTTGTCGTACGTCCAAACTAGGTGGGCAATAATGTGGTTACTTAATTATGTCAGACATCTCTATATACAGTTATATCTCTTCCTACACGCGTATTTGATCGAGTTGGGGTAGTAAACTTATTTTAATTCCAGCTATACGGCGATTTAGTTATTAGGCATTAAAAATATTTAGTATATAAAGCTTTAAATTGGAATTATAATCTACTATATTAGATCCTACGTAGAGGGCTCTATATTAAAGCTCTGCAGTCCAAATATATACTAGATTTGTAACCAATATAATCCTTAAGCCCAGCTTAAGTAGGGCGCCTCGGTCACTATAGTAGATCCTTACCTAGCAGTAACCAAGGCGCCTTAATCTTACTACTACTTCTAAATTAAGCAAAAGCTCTATATAGGGGGGTCCCAGGGGGTCTCCCCCTGGAAAACCTTATCTCTATATATATTAATTAAAGTCTATATAATAAAGCTCTAAAATTAATTGGCTTATTACTTATAAACTTAGGTCAAAATTTATGTTGGGGGATCAACGTTCCGCATGTTAATATATTAAATGCTAATACTGCTGTTTAAACGCATTTTGCTAAAAATACTCCTGGCCATAGATATAATAAAAATAGAGAGATTACATTTAAATTAAAAAAGCGTGGGCATACCGTTCTTAAGCAACTTTAGGCTTTAGGCTAATACGTCTCTTAAGAAGCTACTAACGCAATTATTAGCGGCTTTAATACCTCTATATTTAAGCAATTAGCTATTAATTGGCTTACTAAAAACAACCACCTACTATAAGAGTTTAAAACCTTATCTGTGACGGCGCTAGGGCGCGTCACCTAGTCAGGGGTTCGCTTAGGACTTGGCATATATATATGGACGTGGCCTCACCACCTTCTCTTGCTCCTCAGCTTAATATCTTCGTAATACAGCATTCGTTCGCTTCATCTTGGAAGCATTTGTTCAAGTCTTCGTTAAGACATTTGTTCAATGGTTCGAGCCGTCACATTATCCTTCTGCTATATAATACGAATTGCGAATCCTGAGGCTAAGCGCGTACTCTAGCTTAATTATTAAGCGGTAGTAGACTATGTACTAGCCGACTATAAAGTATACCTCCCCTCTATTACTAAGACTCTCGCTGCCTCTAGATTACTCCTATATATATCCTTTAATAGCTGGTAGACCCCTAATAGCAAGCTTGCTTTTACTGGCGTATATATATATTACCTTAATAAGGAAGGTTGTGTAGTGGACTATATGCTTACTTTACCCACGTAGCTTAGCTAGCACTTAGGAATTAACTATACGGAAGTTATTAGCAACGTCCTTAATACATTTAAGATCACAAAGAAATGGCTTAGCTACTTTATTACTAATAACGCCCATATAAATAATACTTGTTTGAATTATCTAGCAGTTAAATTTAGTTTTAATAAGGCCTATAGGCGCGCCTGCTGTGCTTACTATATCCTAAATCTAGTTACTTAGCAGCTTATGTTTGGTAAAAATAAAGAAGCTTTTAAAAACGAGGATGCGAATATACCAGAAGAAGAAGAGTTCCTAGAGTAGTGGCAAAAGGAAGGACCGCTTGGAACACTTTGTGACCTTATTAATTCAATTAATACGCCTTAGCTTATATAGCTATTCGAGTAATATTAAGTTAATAAGAATATACCTCTGTAGAAAGGCTTCCGAATTAAGCAGCTTATTAAGCCTGTTAAGACCCGCTAGAATAGCTACTACGCTACCTTTAAATAAGCTACTGAGCTCTAAGCGCCTCTTAATTCGTTTGCTTAGTACTAGATTATAAAGTATAAAAAGAAAACGGCCTCCCTTAGATCTAAAGGCAAGAAGGTACCTAAGCCTCGCCGCTATATCGCCGTTGGCGGCTTAAACGCATATAATTGGTTAATTATTAATAAATATATAGAGATCCTTAGCCCTCTTAAAGAAGCTATAAGCTTAGTAGAAGGTAGAGGCAAGGCTAGTAAACATAGCGCAATTTAGGAGGTTATTCCTACGTTTAATTAGCTGCTTAGAGTCTTTAAAGAAAAGAAGGATTGTGTTACTAAAGCTATAATAGAGGACTATCCGAATTAGGAAGCTATAGAGGATTATTTTATAATTAATTTAAACGCGGTCTAGGCAAAGCTAAATAACTACTACCTTAAGCTTAATAATACTCCAGTATATTACGCAGTAGTCCTTTTACATCCTTATTTTAAGCGCTTCTACTAAAATGCGTAGAAGGATAGGCCTAATTGGATTATTAGCGGCGATGCTATCTTTTAAACTCTCTGGCTTTAGTACAAAGATTATTTAATACCTTTATTAGCAGAAATAGAGGCATGGCCTCTAAAACGCGTGTGAGCCTCCGCTAGCCGTGATAGCTATATTAACGCCTACTCTGGTGCCTTAACACTAAGCCAGATGGTCTACGAGGACGAGTATATATAGTAGAAGTTGCTTAATCCTCTACTAAAGGAATACCCGTTGGCTTAGGATCTAATTAAGTACTAGTAGTAGATATAAATTAAGTTTCCACACCTCGCCTAGTTCGCCTTTAATATACTAACTATACTAGCTATAAGCTTGGATTGTGAGTAAGGATTTAGTAAAGCTAGTAATTTACTAGAGCCTTATCAATCTAAGCTACAGCCAATAATAATTGCTGCTCTATAATGTACGCGTTCTTAGAAGAAGATAGGTTATAAGAAGGCCACTAGAGAAGGTAGTAAGTCTATTAATTTATATAAAGCTAATAGCTAATAAAGGAACAGCTGCTATACCTCCTTCCTCTACTACCTCCCGATCCTCTACACCACGCCAAGATCGCGATCTACGCGCTGCCTTTACCGCGTCTGCCTTATGAACTGCCTTCGAGCCGCGCGAACGAGCTTACCTTATACTACAATTGATTAATAGTGGAGGAGCTTAGTGGGCAATGTACTATTACTGGGCGAAGCCATGGCGGATTTTCTGTAGAACTTCAAATTCTATACTGTCTTGGCAAGCAATTAACAAGCAAGCAAGTAG
>Ga0307507_10000807_pt1 | contig 69353 bp, 18 predicted proteins | sample 7_EM_MG_FD_207223 | JGI IMG/M metagenome (GOLD analysis project Ga0307507, IMG submission 207223) | Populus trichocarpa ectomycorrhiza microbial communities from riparian zone in the Pacific Northwest, United States - 7_EM | ecosystem: Host-associated > Plants > Roots > Unclassified | place... | reverse complement strand
TTTAAATTATTAAAATTTATTATTAAGTGGTTGTTAAGATATTAAAGTGTGATTTTTCCATTTTTTGGTGTGTTTTTGAAGTGATCAGCTCACCCGTTTGACCAGCTCACCCGTGAAATACGTTATATCCTATATTTTATGTTTCTTTATTAAAGTTATACTAGAGAAGAGATGGTGTAAACCCACCCCTACCTAGCGAAATTAATAGGGAACTAGAATGGAATATAGAAGACATTTTAGACTAAAGATGGTATTAGAAAAAAACACAAATTTTTAGTTTATTAGGAAGGATACTCCTAGGTATATAACAGTTAGGAACCTAAGAAGCACCTTTAGCTAGGATATAATATAACAATTAAAACCTTTCTAAAAACCACAAATTAGGATTTAGTAATAGTTTTAGATATGCTATAGATAAGATAATAGGGAAAACCCTATAAATTAAAACTATAAGGTTAAGCACGGGTATTAGAAATAGGAACGTTTTACTATTATAATAGGGATCCTAGAATCCTATAAGAGAAAGCTATAGGGATCTATATAAGAACTACTAGGGATACTGTCCAAAGAAGACGCTATTTAAAAATAAGTAGTAGTATTAGAAGAAGGAGCCCTGGGGATTTAGAAGGGTTCCTTAGGGATAAAAGAAGAGTATCTAGTCTAATACTGGAGATACGCAGTAGAGTTAATAATATAAAGAGGACCAAAAAGACATAGAGCGAAGATTTAGAAATTTTAAGAAATTATAAAGCACCTATAAGAACACTACCTATTTATTATATACGGAGATTATGGCAGTATACTGCTTTTATATAGACTATTACCAAAAATAAGAATAGAGGCATCCCTAAAGTATAAAGTTAATTCCTAGTACTAGGGCATCCTAAAGGCACTAGAGAGGCACTATATAAAGCTATCCTATAAGAAAAAAAAAGGTTAAGATACGTTAGGAAAAAATTTACTAGCATTTAATTTTACTTTTCTGCTATTTTAGCATTTTCTAGCATTTTCTAGCATTTTCCAGCATTTCGCAGCATTATGCGGCATTTATAATTAAGTATTAGCATTTAGCCACTAAATGCGGCATTTATAACTAAGTACTAGCATTTAGCTACTAAATGCAGCATTTATAATTAAGTCTTAGCATTTAGCTACTAAGTGCTAACTATAAGACTACTAAGCATATATAAAAGTATAAAATTTATAAATTTAAAATTTTATATATACTTTAACGTATTCCACTATTACCTCGGTTATACCATTACCTTAGTTAAAAATGCTTAGCACTACCAACTTATGTTTCTATATCGTTATTATTGCTACAGGAACTATTTAAAAAAATATACTAAGTACTTGTATCTGACTTAGAAGACTCCCCTTTAGCTACTTAATATGTTCGCGCGTTATGCCTAGTCCCTCTATAATTTCTACAGCGTTGTAGAGCTAGTTAAGCTCTATCTTAACTATCCCTATTACAAGCCTTCTTTAATGGCTAGACTATTATAGATGGTCTAGGAGCTATTAGATTAGCTACCTCCCTATACTCTAATATACTACCTTCCTAGATACGCTTCCTCTTACGCGCTTTTTACTTAGTTATTACTACTAATTGCTCTTTAAGCTTAGTAATGCGGGAGGCTTAAAGCGCGTTTTGGTATAGTATTAGTTTAGCGCCTTTAACAAGCTATAAGAACCTGTTTTAGGCTATTATAGGCAATCTAGTAAAAGAGTTGCTTATAAGCTTCAATTGCGATCCAAATTTAAGCGTATTGCTTAGGGTCTTTAACTGCCACGGCATCTCTAGTGGTAAGGGTGCTGGCGGGGTACGTAACCGTACTTTAAGGCGATTAAGGACTATAGCTATATCTATAGGGACTAGCCCTAATGCCTTAAAGGCCTTCTTGCAGTTCTCTATTATAAATACGTTAAAAAACGCGTCTTTAAAGGCTAGCAAGAAGCCTTCTTTATTAATATAAAAGATGCGCTAGCGTGCTAAGTCTCTAACGCGATAAAGGTATTTTAGCTTTAATAGTAAGAAGCAAACTATATCTAGCAGCTAGAGTATATATAACAAATAGGCTAGCATATAGAGCGTAAGGATATTGTTTTTAAGGCAGTAATCCTTAAAAAGCTATAATTAATGGCTCTTGTGACCGTCTAAGATGAGTAACTAGTACCCCCCTACTTAATGCGCCTTTATATGCGTGTTAAAGTGCTTTAACCACATAACTCCAAGCTCGTTGTTTGTTTAGCCGTTTTTAGAGACTAAAAGTTTCTAGTTACGCAGTATAGACGTCTCCTTATACTACGCTAAGATGTAGACGCGCCCTTTATAGATAATAAAAGGTGGGGTTGCGTACCTAGTGGCGCAGATGCTCTAGATAACGGTAACCTACTTTTAATTGCCTGGCTGAACAAGCTTAGGTTAAGCACGTCTCTTAGAACCTATAACAACTTTTATAGACCTAATAACGCCCATTTGGAAGCCTGTCTTGTTAAAGTTATATACGTTATTGTCCTAGACGCCGTACTTAGTTTTAGTCTCCTTAATAAGCTTAAACCACGCGCTAATTACCTTAGGATTTTCCTAAAGTATTCTCTAACGGTCCTTTACTTAATTAAAGGCCATTTTAAGCTTATTTAAACGCGTTATAAACCTCTCTACCTAGCGCTTACCTACTGGCTCTTCACCCCGCGCAGTTAATAGTTTATCCGCCATATCTACCACCTTATATAGCCAGGGAGAAAACCCTCGCGAATTAAGGTTAAGGATGTATTGGATAATCGTCTGCTCTTCGGTCAAGGTAAGCTTATAGCGGCCGTTACGTCTATCTTGGAGATTTGCGATTCCGTTATATTAATCAGTTAACGTTAAAGATGGTATATTAAACGCGTTAGCAGCATATCGGAGGCTTTTAAATTCGCGATTATAATAGGCAAGAAGGGCAAGCTCAATTCTACCTTCTTGGTTTAGCGCTGGCGCGTTTTGTTATTAAGATATATCGCGTTAATAGGATAGTTAGTAGTGCCAAGCATTTTTAACCGAGGTGATGGTGTAACCGAGGTAATAGTGGAATACGTTATTAATATTAGTAAGCATATATAAAAGTATAAAAGTATAAAATTTATATTTTATATATACTTAATTAATATTAGTAAGCATATATAAAGGTATAAATTTTATAAATTTAATATTATTAATAAAAACATATTTTATATATACTTTATTAATAAATATTAAAATTACTACCTCTAAAGCTCTGCATAAAGCTATACATAAAGCTTTACACGAAGCTCTGTACAAAGCTCTGCATAAAGCTCTACAAAGCTTTGCATAAGGCTCTACATAAGGCTCTATACGAGGCTCTACATAAGGCTCTATACAAAGCTCTACATACAGAGGCTCTGCATGAGGCTCTGTATAAAGCTCTATACTATCACGGCACTGACCTAACGCGTTGTTATGACTTGGCACTGTTATAATACAAGTACAGACCTAACCCCTGAGCACTGACCCTATGCGCACGCGTACATATATCCTGCTTCACCTCCTATATATAGCTCTTCACACAACATCGTTTGTTAATTATATACAGTCACCTTATACTTCGTACCTTAACAGTTGGCACGTACTATAATATACACAAAGCTCTATACGAAGCTCTACGTATAGAGGCTCTGCATAAAGCTCTACGTATAGAGGCTCTGCACAAAGCTCTACGTATAGAGGCTCTGCACGAAGCTCTACGTATAGAGGCTCTGCACGAAGCTCTATGTATAAAGGCTCTGCACGAAGCTCTGCACAAAGCTCTACACGAAGCTCTATGTACAGGCTCTGCACGAGGCTCTGCGCGAAGCTCTGCGTACGGAGGCTCCGCATCGGGTCCCCGCCATATTCCCAATAGCCTCTACACGTGCCTCTGCCAAGTATACCCCTATATAGCCACCTTGTTTTTTTTACCCTTCCTTCCTTCCTTACATCCTCCCTACCTAGGGAGGCACCAGAACGGCAGCCAGCAGAGGACCGTCGCCAGACCCAGATGACCGTCGCCAGAACTACACGACCGTTACCAGAACCAGACGACGACCGTTTAAACAACCAGCCAGCGAACACTACGAACGATTCAATTAATTGATCGATCGAATTGAACCAGAGCTTTGATATCGGCCCGTCACCAAATCAGAGCCTTTGATTGGGCCGACCCCTCTCCTAAATTGAATCAAATACTGACACAGGCAGGTAGGTAGGCAGGCAGGCAGGCAGGCAGGCAGGCAGATAGATAGACAGACAGACAGACAGACAGACAGACAGACAGACAGACAGACAGACAGACAGACAGACAGACAGACAGACAGACAGGCAGGCAGGTAGGCAGGTAGGTTAGTAAATAGGCAGGTAGAAGAGAACCCTCATTGTGTTATATTAAATTATCTAAAATAATACAATTTATTTGGCTAGCTACTATTAAGTGCGTGGGAAGAGTAACGCTTATCTATTGTTTAAAGTGAGCAAGATATATAGAATGCGCGAGAAGGGCATTATATATTAATTGCGCATTAAGTATAAAAAAAGCTTAATGGAATAAAGGCACTACTTGCGCAATTAGCTGCACCGCGTTGTTGGTTATTATTAAATGCAGCAGTATGCCGCTCCTTAGTCGATACCATACGCTACACGTTGCAATGCGCGAAATGCGCATTTGGCCGCCAAATGCCGCCAAATGCTGCAAAAATGCTGGTAAATTTTTTCCTGACGTAATAACTTAAACACTAGAAGTAGCAATAGGAGCCTCCTCCTCCATCTTAACATTATTATTGGCAGTATTATTAGCACTCCTATCCCTAGAAGCATTAGCATTCTTACTAATATTCTTCTTAAAATGGTAAAAATTAGATAGACTATTACGGCTAGAGGACTAGCAGGGAAAACGTTTATCTTTATTACTATCCTTAGTATTATCCCTAGGTTCCAAATTAGCATCTAGGCTAGGATTAGAAAGTTAATAACTAAAGAGTTAGTATAGTTCCTAAATATATTACTAAAGAGACTTACCTCTAGAAAGGCCCATGTAAGAGTATAAGTGTTGTTATTTATAAGAACGAACTGCTTATATATACGCTCCTAGACACTATATATCCAAGATCACTGCGTTTCCATAGTAGTAGAAACCCTTATTAAATTAAAAAGGCTGTAAGTAATAGAAGACACCTTCTGTCCCTATCTTTTACTATTCTAATATAGATAGAAATCCCTAATAGCACGTTAGAGCTGGTGAGCCTTACGCATATAAATAGCGGGGATTTAATATAGTTAGTAAAATCTAGAATAGGATGGAATAAGAAATACTAGAACATAGGTCTTCTTCTAGCTATAATAGTGGGAATACTTAGATCTGTTCTTGCTAGAGCGCGGCATCTTATAGGTATAGGAAGGGTCTAATGTAAGCGCGTAAACATAATAATAGTAGCACTTTAGAGAAACTACTGTAGGAGTAATAGAGGTGGTTTATAGTACTAATAAAGCAGGGATAACGCTGCCGCCAGTTTAGGGACATGTAGTACAATTATAAGCTATTACAAGAGAACACTATAGGAAGTTAGTATTATTAAAGAAATAAAATAGGGATCCTATTACCTATAGATGCGTTATAAGAAGAGAACAGAGTAGTGGTAGAAAGAATAGCTGGAGATATAGAAGCTAAAAGCTAAGATATAATAAAAAACAGTCTGCTAAAAGGCAAGATAAATAGTATTATTAATAGAAAGACGCATAAGAGACAATAGCTTATAAATTAGAAGAAATTAATATTAAGACGTTATTATTAGGACCCATTTTAGGTAAATAGGGATAGTAGCTAGTTAACGCATTATATAGGACAACCTCTAGATTAGCTTATAATAAATTCTTATAATAAGAAAGGTAAATCCCATCCAATTTTTATTATTATTATTAAAGTTCTATTATAAAGGCACTATAAAGAGCGGAGGAATAAAAAATAAAGTAAGGTTCTATACTAGTAAAAAACTAGCAATAAGCTGTATTATAGAGTACCTTTCCACTAAAGAACTTCCCTAGTGGTTTTAGTTAGAACTCTATAAGAGTTTACTAAAAGGTAAAGTCTTAGAGGACCAAGACCCTTAAAGGGAAGGTAATTGTAATAGGCACTCCTAAAAGGTATATATTAGATAAGATAGATAAAGGTTTTACTAATATCCCACTAATGTCCCAGAGGAGACATAGTTAGACAGATAAAGGGCAAAGGGTTTTATTAGTGTCTTAGAAGGATTATATAGGGAGCTAGTTCTCCTCTAGAGAAGAACTAGCGATTAGTCTCTAAATAGAAAAGGTTAGAAAGCATTTATCCTTTAATACGTGCAGCTTGTTCTACTTTGACTTACCTTCTACTTATCTGTAACTCTCATTCTACACTGTTAATTAGATAATTATACGTTCCGGTCAGACTGGCCTCTTACAGAGTCTAGGGCGCTATAGCTGTGTATTTATATAGAGGGTGGTTGGCAATTAAGAGGCGTTAATTAACGTTAATGTTGACGCAATGTTTATTTTAGCAGTAATAAAATTCGTGTTTTTATCCAATCGTGTAGCGGCTCACGGGGGTGCCGGGGTATTAGGTAAACATTGCATTTATTGACCTGAGGTACAAGTGGTCTATATATTCGGGTTTAGGGGTCTTGGATTTCAAACTCCCGCCAAGCTAGCTTCTAATTGGCTAGAAAGCCAGCTTCTCATTAGTTAGAAAAAAAAACGCGGGCAGTATCTACCTGCAGAATACACGTGACAAACACCAAAATATTTAAGATCTCACTATTAACAGATTAGCCTTTTTATTAACATCTCTATTAATACTACTATACGTATCTTAACTATGGTAGAACCTGCTTTAATTAAGTGCAGCAAGTGCTGTTCAATATAACCCCATATTAATTTTATTAAAAACGGCCCATCTACTAAGCTTTTAAAGTAATGTCAATTGTGTCGGTCAAAGGCGCGTTTTCCCTATATATTACTTCTACTTTTACTTACTTTCCTAGGGCTCTAAATATAATTTAAATAGGCAGAAAGCAGAGCTTGGTTCTACTAAGACTCGTCCTACAAAGCGCCAGTGAAATACTTTACCTAAACCTGATACTAAGGACGTCTTCTTACCTCGCGGCCAGAACAGTTAAGATACCCCTAAAATAGCTTAACGGCGGAAGACAATTAGGGCAATATAACGGGAGCACCGCATTCTTAATTAGCGGGGTAAAGCTTACTCGCCCACTCCTCCGCTATATACCACAGATAAAGCTCTGTGTAGTAGAAGAGGCACTCCAAATAACCTAAATACGTCCTTGCCGGAACTAGCTCCTATGCCTACTCTACCGCTAATACCTACCCTACCGCCAATACCACCTTCCTTACGGCAAGCTCCCTTGCGACAAGCTCCCTCTCCACAGGCTCCCTCTCGGCAAGCTCCCTCTCCGCAGGCTCCCTCTCGGCAAGCTCCCTCTTGGCAAGCTCCAACTACGGCCACACCACTACCTATTTTGGCTGTTGATTGGGAGCGAATTAAGAAGTTTAGGAGTATACTATAGGCTAAATATATAGAAACGTGCAGTTATTATAAGGAGCGGTGGTTCTAAATAGGCCTAGCTACAGAGGGTAACAATATAGGTATATATAAAGCCTGCATTAAGGACGCTAATAGCCTCAAAGATCCAACCCTTCCTCCCCTATTTAGTGAAAGCAACGGGCTTAATCCAGGGCCTATTCCTGGCTTCCTACCTATACTTACCGCGGTAGAGGAGCTTCTAATTACGCGCGTATACGTTTATCTGCAAGTCGTGCGTGTACGCGGCCAGCAATATTGCTATACTGGCCACGTCTGCTGCTTTAGCCAGAACATACCAAAGACTTAGAGGCAGCTACCACGGCTACCTACTAAACTTAATATACTGGTCGTGAGGCCTATAGCAGTAGAGGGTGGTAAATACCTAAGTCGGCGGTTTACTAAGCGGTATACTATAAGGCGCTCTGCTATAGTACAGTGGCTTTACTTTCTAAAGGTCAATCATCCTAATTATCGCGACGTTAAAATATGTAGCACCTAGCTTACCAGCTTACCCGAAAATGGCTCTATATTAAATTAGCTACCTTATATTAACGAGTTAGAGTCTAATTTTAGTAGCCTAACGGCTTACCCTACTGCTCCTGTGCAACGTCCTCCTGCTATTAATCCTCTGCCTGCCAAGCTTGGCAGTAATATACTAGACGGCGAATTTAATAATAACATACTAGATACTTTAGTTCCTAATCTAATACCTAACCTTAATAAATTAGAGCTTTTGGGTCGCGAGGTTCAACACCAATAAGACATATAAGCGGGCCTAGAGGTTCCTACTATATAATAGACACCTCTCTCTAAGCGATCAGCTAGTTTTATTATACGCGGCGCCTTTCCTACTCTGTTTCCTTATAGCAAAGCCAATTTTGATATGCTACGAAGCCGTACGGTTCCCCTGGCTGCGTACGCTAAGCATATGCTTAAGTATCAGGACGGTCAGTTTGGCCACCACCCCTTATTTCGCTACTACGTGTTTAATCGGATTATAAGAGAGCAAGCCCTTAGTGCTACCCGCTTCCTTTATAGCCAATCAAATAAGAATGGTCTGTCTTTAGATAAGCTTAGTAATCTTATAAATGGTAATAGGGGTAGCCAGTTGCTAAATAAGATTGTACAGTATGTATGGAACCTTAAGGGCACTAGACCTTACTGGAGGCAGAAAAGAAATAAGCTTACAGCTTATACTAAGAATATTAAGAGCGGGTCTCTATTCTTTACACTTAGCGCTACTGATCTACATTGGCATAATCTACACTCTTATATGCCTCTATTTAACGAGTATAAGGCTGCTAATAAGGCTTAGCGCTACTAGATTGCTTCTCAAAATCTTAATAATAATCCACATATTGCTGCTTACTGGCTGTATTGCCGCTTTAATCTGTTCAGGAAGCACGTACTTATAGGCCTATTTAATGGCAATGACTTTTGGTCTTGATATAAGTGGCAGGTACAAGGTAGCGGCTATATATATAGCTTCTTATAGAGTTTAACAGCCCTAAGGCCAGATCTGTCAGCTAGTAACTCAAGGGCGGCTTTTACTAAGTACTGGGCTACTTTTATATCTGTAATTAATCCTAATTAATCTAGGCCTCCTAATCTCCAATATCCTTCTGCTCTTAGCTATAAAGAACAGCTTAATACTAGTAAGCTTCTTACTGCCTACCTTAATCAATTTTAACGGCACCGTAATTGCACCAAATCTTACTGTTTAAGATTAAAGAAAGGCTCCACTGGAGTAAAGGAGTGCCACTTTTATTTTCCACGCTCTCTTTGTAATGAGGCCGCTATATTAAAGGATCAAAATCCATATCACTGGACGTTCTGTCCACAGCATAACGATAAGCTTCTTAATGGTTACAATGCAGCTATGATATTAGCGTGGATGGCGAATATTAATACGTCACCCGCTATAAGCATATCAGTAATAGTTAACTACATAGGCAAATATTGCAGCAAAGAGAAGAAGTTAACTTCCTACTAAGAGTTACTCCAATCAATACAGTCACACGCCAATAGCCTTTATGCCTTTAGTTTGGTCGTAGCTAGGTTTATAAACAAGCTTATTGCTAAACGCAATTGGTTAGTATAGGAGGTATACCATCTACTTCTTAATATTCCCCTTTGCGAAGGCTCTAGGAATATAGTAACTTTAGACTACCACTAGGAGGACGATCGAAGCGCTATATATAAGCTTAATAATGGGCAACTAAGAGGGTGCGGACTGTCCAACTATAAGAAATATAAGCGCCGCCTAGATAGGGTAGAGGATGTTACTTTCCTTAATTTTCTACTCTATTTTAATTACTCTACTTACAAGCGTTGGCTAAGAGCAAGGCCTTAAGTTATATCGTACTTTCCGCAATATAACGGCAATTGTTCCCATCTATAGTATCCTAAGTTCTGCCGTGTAAAGCTTATTCTTCATTACCCGTAGAGGGAGTATAAGGAAGTGGCTACTTATACTAATAGATTTAGGGCCCCTAATTATATGGCTTCCTATTAGGCTTATATTAACTCTTATCAGCACCCGCCTAACTACTTCTATAATTGGAAACTAGAGGAAGGTTATAAAACTGCTAATAATATTAATAAGTTTAAGGGCGATTTCGCAGACAACTTAAAGCTATACTAGTCCTTTAAGGCCCTGCATGCCCGCGTTTAAAATACCAACGGAGTTAAAATTAAGGATCCTAACAGGCTTAGTAATAGGGAGCTTAATTATAACTATAACTAGAGTATATATTGGGGTATATACCCGCAGCTTAATAAGAGGACTTATTGGCAGGAAGTACGGCTACAGCCTCTACCATAGAGCCGCCTATCCCAAATAGTAACTCTGTCCTCCTTACAACCAGGTCAGCGTCATATCTATAATATCGTAGTTAATCACTATAGGCAGATCCAAGCGGGCCTTAGCCCCCCCCCCCACTGCGGATTAACGTTAATGGAGAGGCAGGAACCGGTAAATTGTATCTTATTACTATCCTCTCTACTACGCTCTGTAATATGGCAAGGGCTAATAGCAAGCCGTCGCCATTAGCTCGAGCTGCCCCTACTAGGGTAGCTGCCTTTAGTATTAACAGCAGAACTATATACGATCTATTAAGGTTACCGGTAAATCATCTATTTAAGAAATTGCCTGCTGCTAGTCTTACGCCTCTACAATAAGCTTTTAAGGATATTTACTATCTTATCCTTAACAAGAAATCTATAATTAGGCAAATATATCTGGCCTAGATTAATCACCGCCTCCATTAGATTTACCCTACGCGTAACAACAACTACTTTAGAGGCTTAAACATCTTGCTAATAGGCAATTTCCATCAGCTTCCCCCTGTAGGTTAGGCGGCCTTATATAGCAATCTACCCACTAGGCCATCAGAGCTCGCTAGCCATAGAAAGGGAGCCTATAAGGCAATTGACCAAACAGCTGTCCTAAATCAAGTTATGCGGCAGGGCGGTAATAACGCTAAGAGCTCTGTATTTAGGACCGCCCTTACGGAGCTACATAGTGATTCTGTAAGTAATTCAACCTAGAAGCTTCTTTTAACTAGGTATAAGCAGGGCCTATCCACTAATAAAGTTGCGGGCTTCGACAACACAATTCAGCTATATGGCACACGCGCTACTATAGGTAAGTATAACGCTATTTAGCTTCGCAACCTTTTACAGCCAGTAGTAGCTATTAAGTCAGTTAACACTAGTGTAGGTATGCAGAAAGTTACTCCTAATTAGTGTAATACTATAGAGAATCTAGCCCTATGTATTAGCGTAAAAGTAATACTAATATAAAATATCTGGGTTGAACTAGGCTTAGTAAACGGTACTACTGGTATAGTTAAAGATATTATATAGAAGGGACACGTGGATATTAAAAAGGATTAGCCTCAGTCACTACTAATTATAGTAGATGGGTATAACGGACCTACCCTATTTACTTGGCAGGATAGTAAGAAAGTTATCCCTATATTTTCTATGCTTTATAAGTGGGAGGGTATAAAAGGCTCTTGCTTACAGTATTAATTTCCAATTACTCTGGCTTTTGCTCTTACCGTACATAAAAGCTAGGGCCTAACACTTAACTAGGTGGTTCTAGATATTAAGGAAAAGAATAAGACAGCTAGGCTAACCTATATAGCAATCTCATAAGTTAAGAAGCTTTTAGGGCTTATATTCGAACGTAGGTTTAATATAGAACAATTTTAGTTATCTACAAGTAAGACCAAAGAGGCACAACAAGAAGATTTTGCACAGAGGCAGTAGTAACTACTTATAAACAACTTTTCCTAATTAGGAAATTATATACTGGCTTAGAGGTAAGTGGAGAATATAGCATTCGTCTTAGTTTCCTACCTTTTAAACAGCTTAACCGCGAAATCCAATTTTCTAAATTTTAACCTCCCTATCCGTCCTACCTTCTTACCGCTTCTGGAGCTGTCAGATATATATACAATGGTGTATAGGGAGAATTAGCAGTATTACCAAATCAATATTGCTGCTGTCTGTAGCGTTAATCGATTTTTAGAATTTTTCAAATTTTTTTTAAAGGGCGGAAATGTCGCTTATATAAGGAGTTACATAACCTCCGAGAATACATGCTACTTAGGACCGCATATTAGTAGCCACAACTTCTCTACACTACAGTTAAGATTTTATATATACCGCACCTAGAGCTGCTTAAAATAACTATTACCTATAGATCTGCTGATTTACAAATTAAAAATTAGACGTGGTTAGAGCTGTTAGTAGGGGTCATTAATCGCGCTCCCTATAACAAAATCCGACTAATAAACAAACTAACGAATCAAATCAAAAGTTCGGAACGTCCAAATAAGGTTCTACTAAGACGCTAGCTGGACCCTAACCTGGACCCTTCCTGACCTGTTAAATTCTAAAAATGACAATCTCTACCGAATTAAAAATTAACCTTATCCTTAACAAGCCATCCGATTGGATTTAATGGTTCTTTATTATCTAATACATAACCAAAACTAACGAGGTATGGCAGTATATCAACCTATTTAAGAAGAAAGACAATCTTCCAAAGCTAGAACTACCAAGTCGGCCCACACTAAGGGACATACTACCTACAGCTACATTGATAGCAAAGCTAGACCCAAATCAGCTCACTGCCTATAACTAGCTCTATGCCGAATACAAGGACGATCTACGCGTACACCAGAAGCAAAAATAGGCTATAAACAATATTAACAACTACATTATTCGCACCACATCGGTAGCCTACCTTTCACTCATTAACAGCCTTAGTCGGTTACATTAAATATTTAAGGCGTCTCTACTACTGCAGTAGCCACTGCAGTGACAGAGACACCCTATATTTTAGTAAGCAATCAAGCCTATCTTATATAAGAATCTTATGCTTATTAGTACTTACCAAATCACGTGCTCGCAGGGCCTCCTCCTGTCTATAAATACTCCCTTCTCTATACCTTCCTCTCTTCTTTTCTTCTTCCTTATAAGAGCTAGAGGTGCTCCAATACTCCTCCCTAGTCCCCACTAAGGGATCTATTGGTCGACGTGGCGATATGGACAGCATCTGACGAGGAGACGGGTAAGAGAGGAGACAGGAAGGACGGAGGGGCGTCTAGTAGGTGTCAGTTAAGCAATGTTAATGTCTATATTATGGCTGCCTAATCTCCCGTTTGCAGGCCTCCTCCCGTCTATAAATACTCCCTCTTTTACACCTTCCTCTCTTCTTCTTTCTTCTTCCTTATAAGAGCTAGAGGTGCTCCAATACCCCTCCCCAGTCCCCACTAAGGGATTTATTGGTCAACGTGGCAATATAGACAGCATCTAATAAGGAGACGGGTAAGAGAGGAGATAGAAAGAACGGAGGGGCGTCCAGTAGGTGTCAGTCAAGCAACGTCAATATCTATATTATGGCTGCCTAATCTCCCGTTCACAGGCCTCCTCCTGTCTATAATACTCCCTCCTCTACACCTTCCTCTCTTCCTCTTTCTTCTTCCTTATAAGAGCTAGAGGCGCTCTAATACCCCTCCCCAGTCTCCACTGAGGGATCTATTGGTTGACATGGCAATATAGACAGCATCGGACGAGGAGATGGGTGAGAGAGGAGACAGGAAGGACGGAGGAACCTCTAGTAGGTGTTAGTTGAGCAACGTTAACGGCGGTTCTCGTCACCCAAAAATTACGTTATATAACGACATTTAGGAACGCAAATATATACCCCTATCCCATACTTACACCACTACTAAATATTCTAGATTTCGCACTTAGAGCTACTTATAATAGGCATTCCTAGGAAATCTACTGGTTTAAAGCTCTACAATTAAACGTTGTTAACGTTTTATATAGGGGTCGTCGATTAAGCTCCCGGGATACAATTTTTAAAGTTTAACACCATACCAATATCACAACCTTCTTGCAGTAGCCAAGCTACCCCTAATCTCCTCCCCCTTCTCCCCCCTCCCATTACTCGGCGCTAAGCTATTACATCGTCGCCGAGCCATTGCGTCGTCGTACGTCCGAACTGGGTGGGTAATAACGTGGTTACTTAATCATGTCAGACATCTCTGTATACAGTTATATCTCTTCCTACACGCGTATTTAATCAAGTTGGGGTAGTAGACTTACTTTAATTCCAGCTATACGGCGATTTAGTTATTAGGCATTAAAAATATTTAGTATATAAAGCTTTAAATTAGAATCATAATCTACTATATCAGATCCTATATAGAGGGCTCTATATTAAAGCTCTACAGTCCAAATATATACTAGATTCGTAACCAATATAATCCTTAAGCCCAGCTTAAGTAGGGCGCCTCAGTCACTGTAGTAGATCCTTACCTAGCAGTGACCAAGGCACCTTAATCTTACTACTACTTCTAAATTAAGCAAAAGCTCTATATAGGGGGGTCCCAGGGGGTCTCCCCCTGGAAAACCTTATCTCTATATATATTAATTAAAGTCTATATAATAAAGCTCTAAAATTAATTGGCTTATTACTTATAAACTCAGGTCAAAATTTACGTTGGGGGATCAACGTTCCGCATATTATAGCTTTTATTAGTAAAATAGGTGCTTGAGTAGTGTCTTGGCTACCTTACCGCCCAAGTTTCCGCTTGATTTGGAAAAGATTCAGACAGTAAAGTTACTACCAAGAGTTACTGTGATCCTGTTCGGCCGTCCTCTTCAATACCAGGACCTGCGCGCCCCCGAGATTCATCGAATCGTAATTTAAGCTAAAGAAAGTATTCAGGGTGTAACTGTAGTCAAAACGATGAAGCTGATATAAAAAAAATCCTCAGAATATGTATACAATGTTCCGATTCGAATCGTCCCTTTGCAAAGTACTTTCATGTTCGTCATCTTTCTTCTTTCTCTTGTTATTTCTCCTCGCCCAATCTCTTATCACAAATTCGTCCATGTCACTATCCGAGTCCTCCTCATCAAATGGTCTCGATGGCATGCTTATAACATCATCTATGAAAAATTCATCCTCATCTTGTTCCTTATTATCCTCGCGAGACATCTTCGGCATTGCCAGCCAGCAGCCCCAGCAGGCGTTTTGCTCTGACATAATCCGTGTTTCATGGCCGAGCTGGAGACTTACCGCGGCAGCAGCCAGCCTTGCTTGCCAGTTTCCTCGAGCACGTACTACGCCGATTTCAAGTGGGCTATCAAGTAACTCCTCCCATCTATCAATGCAGACAAACTTTGATATTTCCCCTCTTTCTAGGGGTCGCTGATGTTCTTCATCATCGCAACAGCCCATCCAGCAGGAAAGCCTATTGTTGAACACGTCTAGTATGTTGACGTCGGCGACCCATTCGCCACGATCGTAAACGCCAATTGCTGCTTCGATGTAGTATGCTTCCACATCACGGTTGCCCCGAGAACCTGTATCAATTGGGAACTGCCACTCCGTGAATGAAAGATGAAGTGTGGTGTGGCCAAAACAATCTTGTTCGCTACCGTCAAAAGAGTTATGATTAACCAGTCGCACATCGTCTGTTAACGGTCGCACCCTAGGGACTGACGGAGAAACCAGCATGGTCATGCCAGATTTTCCTACATTACCCACGACCCTTTGTACTAGGGCAGGTGAATCATGTTTTGTTGGGTCTTGAAGCAAGCAGTATGCAACATAGATAGAATTTCCGCTCGAGATTGCCATTACTCCTTTCATAGCGCTTGAATGAAAATTAAAATGGCCGGCTTCGAATCGGGCGATACACGCAAATGTTTCCTCTCGAGTGAGATCAAATACGCCAAATGGGCTGGATTGTGGATCGTGGTCTGTCTGTGGGATCCATTGATGTTTTGCTAGTGGACGACCGGCGACTCTTTGTTCCACAGTGGCGCCAGAGAGATGTTTATAAAGATTCCAAACCGTCACAAGAGCTCTAAGTGAGACTAAAATCGACTTCTTTTCATACTCACCCAAGTCTCTGGTGGAATAGTTCCCCTCCACCACATATTCTGAAAGCCTTTCTTGACTGAGCAGCTTCTCTTGTAGTGCCCAAGAAACATGACGTAGTATAACAATGTTGGGTAGATCGCGATAGTACGTCTTTTGACCCACAGTCTTAGACGATACATTAGGTGACACAGTCCAATAATTGATGCTGAGAACATAAAGCGCAGCAATATCAGGATCTCCGAATGCAAAGCGAGAAAAAACACTAACGTCACGGGCGCCTCGCCAGTCCGAATCGTCACTTTCTTCCTCGAGTAACTTATCGTAAAACCCGCCTGGAACATGCTTCCACAAATATCCTTTCGGGGCCCATAGGGATGGAATTAGGTCGTCAAGCCGAATATCTTCCGAGTCCCCTTGAATACTATGAGCTGGCACATATTCGTATCGCCTATTAAACCATCTGAGATATCGTGGGGAGCCGTCGATAGTAAATTTCTCTACTGAAGCGAGCTCCCATTGGGTTTGCAACCCCCCCTTGCACTGTACTACCATTAGATTCCGATCATCACCGAAATCTTTCGCAATGAATCGGAGAAGGGAAATCCTCTCTGCGTTACTCGGCATTAATTTTAGCAAAGTGTTTGGGTTTGAAAGACCGAAAATTGAATCCGTTCCTGGGTGGTCAATGAATGATGGGAATCTCCTTCGGCCACCTTTGATAAATTGAAGAATATCGGCTTTTACGGTCTGCTCAGCATTGAGTAGATCTCGCGCTTTTGAACCAAGCAAGCTAAGCCATGCATACTCTTCGCGAAGTCCATCAGGCTTTTTAATAAATGTATCCAGTTGATTGATCAGCTTAGCGGCGAGCTCTATATCATCTGCGTCAGCACACCATCGACGTATCAGACTTCCCAGAGCCACGAATACCAATTCATCAATAGATACCCGGGATGTTTGCGTGGATAAGCGCCCCTCAGAATTTACTGGTTCACCATAATATCGAAAGTGAGCTAAAGGAAGAGACCAATAGATGCCATCGCCGACTCGCCTGGTATCTTGTATACCAAGGGTCATGATGCCACCGCGGTGAATGAGGGGGTCATGTTGTCGCACATCCACTTCCTTAGGCTGGTTATAGACGATCATATCCGGGTAAAGATGCCAGGAAGCGAGACCAAGCAGAGGTGCTCCAGTCTGTACGCTCTGAGGTTTTCCAGCGATTAGATTGTCGACCGTAATCATTGCGCTCTTCCATGCTTCAAGCACACTGTCGCTGAGAATCTTTTTGCCACTGACAGGAATCCCCAAATTGTCGATGATGAGAAGAAGTTGACTTTGTTGGCGAGCCTTAGCCTGATCCGCCGTGAGACGCCATGCAAGAGCGCTTGTGTGCCAACTTGCTATTTGATCTCTCGTTAACGATATTTGCGAAGCCGCATAATCCATTAGATTGCCAGAACTGGCGAGAACTTGTTTTCGTACTGCTATCAACTCCATCCAGATGGATATCGCTTCTGGGGGGTCCCACATGCGCGAGAGCATACAGGCAAGGAGATGGACAGCAATCGCGGAAGTACCAGATGTTGCCGCAGCCCAAATTGTCGTTCCGTCAGCACCAACTTCACTTGCGAACATGCCATGTTGGGAAGTGCCTTTTGGATTGAAAGTCGGTGAATTTGCAATTTCACTGCAGCGGGACCCATAAGCACCAATAAGGTTCGATATGTCTGGCACCACACTACTGAAAAGCACCCCGAGCTTGGCTGCCGTCGTGTGAAATTGGCCTTCATCAGCTTCCCTTTTTCTTCTCAGAGAAAGAGATTGTCCGATGCCGCAGTATTCACTTGGTGGTATTACCTTGATGAGGGAGAAATCGAAATGAGCGCCAATGAGAGCTGGATTTATCTGCAGCTGGTTGGAGATGGCCGACGCCTGGATTTGAGGGTTATCCATGGCTCAAACAAGGCTACTGGCACAGGAAGGATAGGAATTTTGGAGGGAATATTTGGTGATTAAAGCTGTAAAACCAGATGCGACAGCTACAAGGCTGAGGCAGTGCACGATGCAGAGGTCGCTAACGAAAGTTCTTGCACCTTCCTAATTAGGAAATTAATTTACTAACTCTCTTAGTATTAATAGTATCCGTGGCCTTCGTACAGTCCCCCGTCAAAAGTCTCCATGCGAGCGCATTTTTAAGACAACCTACCTTGCTAAATTACTATATAATAACCATATAATTAATTCTAAAGCTTTAAAAAATATTTAATTTTTATATTATAGCTATTATAACCTTTTTTAAAATTTAAAACCTATAACTCTTTTAGAAATCCTATTAATTCTTTACTAAATTCTAAATTCTATAATATATATTTCTACTAACGTATTCCACTATCACCTCGGTCACACCATTACCTCGGTTAAAAATGCTTGGCGCTACCAACTTATGTTTCTGTATTGTTATTATCGCTACAGGAACTATCTGAAAAAATATACTAAGTACTTGTATCTGACTTAGAAGACTCCCCTTTAGCTGCTTAACACGTTCGCGCGTTATGCCTAGTCCCTCCACAATTTCCATAGTGTTGTAGAGCTAGTTGAGCTCTATCTTAACCATCCCTACTACAAGCCTTCTTTAATGGCTGGACCGTCGTAGATGGTCTAGGAGCTATTAGATTAGCTGCCTCCCTATACTCTAGTATGCTACCTTTTTAGATACGCTTCCTCTTACGCGCTTTTTACTTAGTTATTACTACTAATTGCTCTTTAAGCTTGGTAATGCGGGAGGCTTAAAGCGCATTTTAGTGCAGTATTAGTTTAGCGCCTTTAATAAGCTATAAGAACCCATTTTGGGCTATTATAGGCGATTTAGTAAAAGAGTTGCTTATAAGCTTTAATTGCGATCCAAATTTAAGCGTATTACTTAGGGTCTTTAACTACCACGGTATCTCTAGTGGTAAGGGTGCTGGCGGGGTACGTAACCGTACTTTAAGGCGATTAAGGACTATAGCTATGTCTATAGGGACTAGCCCTAATGCCTTAAAGGCCTTCTTATAGTTCTCTATTATAAATATATTAAAAAACGCGTCTTTAAAGGCTAGCAAGAAGCCTTCTTTATTAATATAGAAGATATGCTAGCGTGCCAAGTCTCTAACGCGATAAGAGTATTTTAGCTTTAATAGTGAGAAGCAAACTACATCTAGCAGCTAGAGTATGTGTGACGAATAGGCTAGTATATAGAGCGTAAGAATATTGTTTTTAAGGCAGTAATCCTTAAAAAGCTGCGATTAATGGCTCTTGTAACCGTCTAAGATAAGTAACCGGTACCCCCCCACCTAATACGCCTTTGTATGCGCGTTAAAGTGCTTTAACCACGCAACTCTAAGCTTGTTATTTATCCAGCCGTTTTTAGAGACTAAAAGTTTCTAGTTACGCGGTATAGATGTCTCCTTATACCATGCTGAGATGTGGACGCGCCCTTTGTAGATAATAAAAGGTGGGGTTGCGTACCTAGTGGCGTAGATACTCTAGATAATAGTAACCTACTCTTAATTGCCTGGCTAAACAAGCTTAGGTTAAGCACGTCTTTTAGAACCTATAATAACTTTTATAGACCTAATAACGCCTATTTAGAAGCCTGTTTTATTAAAATTGTGCATGTTATCGTCCTGGACGCCATACTTGGTTTTAGTCTCCTTAACAAGCTTAAACTACGCGCTAATTACCTTAGGATTTTCCTAGAGTATTCTCTAATAGTCCTTTGCTTAATTGAAGGCCATTTTAAGCTTATTTAAACGCGTTATAAACCTCTCTGCCTAGTACTTGCCTACTAGCTCTTTACCCCGCGTAGTTAACAGTTTATCCGCCATATCTGCCACCTTATATAGCCGGGGAGAAAACCCTCGCGAATTAAGGTTAAGGATGTATTGGATAATCGTCTGCTCTTCGGTTAAGGTGAGCTTATAGCGGCCGTTGCGTCTATCTTAGAGATTTGCGATTCCGTTATATCGATCAGTTAATGTTAAAGATGGTATATTAAACGCGTTAGTAGCATATCGGAGGCTTTTAAATTCGCGATTATAATAGGCAAGAAGGGTAAGCTTAATTCTGCCTTCTTGGTTTAGCGCTGGCGCGTTTTATTATTAAGACATGTCGCGTTAATAGGATAGTTAGTAGTGCCAAGCATTTTTAATTAAGGTGATGGTGTGACTGAGGTGATAGTGGAATACGTTACTAAATATTAAATTTTTACTAGAACATTTTTTATTTAATTTTTTTTTATAAGTGTGAAAGTTTATTATAGAAGTCAGTGCCACTTTGTGCACGGTCCTTAACCATTAGGGTAGGCTAGTAGACCTCTCTTATTAAATAAGAAATTGCTATATATTACTAGGTACACTACCTAGTTCTTTAAGCGGCAAGTTAATAGACTTCTATTATTAAGCATAAAATTGCTATATATTGCCTAGCATATTGCCCAGTTCCTTAAGCGGCAAGTTAGCACCTCTATTTATTAGGTATAAAATTGTCGTATATTACCTAGCGTATTGCCTAGTTGCTTAAGCTATAAGCTAGCAAACTTCTATTACTAAGCGCGAAACTACTGTATATTACCTAGAACATTGCCTAGTTCTTTAAGCGGCAAGCTAGTAGACTTCTATTACTAAGCACGAGGGTTGCTATATATTGTTAGGCATATTGCCCAATTCTTTAAATTGCAAGCTAGTAGGCGTCGCCTATTAGTAAAGTATTTCAATATATTAGCTTATATATTGCCTAGTTCTTATATTATAAGCTAGTAGACTTATTAATAGAGCACTGCAATATATCCAGTCGCTTATTGCCCAGTTCCTTAAATAGCAAGATAGTAAACTTCTCTCATTAATAAAAGAATTGCAGTATATTGCTAATATATTGCCCTATTCTATAAAAAATAACCTATTATATACCTTCTATTAAATGTAAAACTATAGTATATTACTAAGAAACATTATTTACTCCACTAAAAAAAGACCTTCTATTAGCTATAAGACTGCGGTATATTGCCTACTATATTACCCAATTCTTAAAACAACAGCTTAGTATACTTCTTTTACTAGACAAGACTTTGCGGCAAATTACCTAGTATATTGCCTAATTCCACGCTAAAATATTAAAAATACCTCGTTACTATATTTAGAGCACTTCCGCTAGCTACTCCTTTAAACTCCCTAGCTTATTTATGTCTACGTCTAGTATCTTATCCATGGTGGTCTTCTTAGATTTATATTTATTTAGAATTCTAACCTTAATATAGGAATCCATGCTATATAAAAAAAAATTATTATAATAGAATTTTGTTAGCTAATTCGGTAGATATAGTATATAAACTATTACTATTTACTAAAGGACGGATTAAGCTCTATAAGCATAAGAAAGTATATTTTATTAAAGGTAATGCCCTCTATAATAGCCGTTAGAGATAATAAAAGAATCTAGGGCCTATTTAGCTTCTTCTATAAGTTATAGATTATACTATTCTTTTACTTTAGTAGTATTTCTCTAAGGGGGTATATAATGATATCCTTGCTATATTTAGCAACTAAAGCCTAAAATAAGTATTAGCTTAGAGTTCTGGTTAAGTAGGCTGCTATTAAAAGGCGAAAAGATAAAGTACTTTATTACTTGCTGCTATATATACCGCCCTAATAGTTAGGAAATTGGTACTAATAATAACCTTACTATTATACCCCCTAACGTTTTTTTAATTATATAACATAGATAGCTAAAAGCGCCCTAAAATTTACGTTGCTCTAAAGAATTTCCTCCTTATTCTAATTTAAGATGCTTTTAATAGGACTTTTAATTATCTTAGTGTGGTATTTAGCCTAAATATCTAATTTCTTATTATCTGGAAGATCCTTATTAAATTTATCCCTCTATAAAAGTAACCTAGGCGTTATTACTGTAATTGTGACGGTGCTAGGGCGCGTTACCTGCTAAATTCTGCCACCTGTTATATTGTTGCATACTATCTGGTACTGTCTCTTACTGTCTCTTACTATTAGCTTGCCTACTATTAGCTCATCTACCACTAGCGCCTTGGCGACCCTTTATATCTTATTAGTTACCAACAGTCTTCTTCTCCTTCTTCTCCTTAGCTTAGTATTCTTATATAGTAGCAATCTACAAGCTTTGGTTTGGAACCATTTATACAAGCCCATTACATTATACTAAGCTCTCCTTATATTGCCTAGGAAGGCCTTAATAATATCCCACCCTAAAAGAAGACCTTTATCTGCAACAACACGTTAACGTATTATACTCAGATAGTAAAAAACTCACACTACTACACCTAAGAAGGCCCTAATAATATCCCACTTTATAGGCCAGACTATACTTAACCTACATCTCTAAAAGAACCCCAAAATTAAAACCGAATTATATAATTCTAATAAACCTTAAAAAGTTAATAATAGCACCTAAAGCGAGCTTATCTAAAAGACCTACCTCTACCTAAGAGGAACACAAGATCTAGTTAGGATTAGAAATTAAAGACAATAATAACATTATAGATGTATATGGGCAGATTTGTGCCCTTATAGCTAATTAGAAGGTTAATTATCTTTAAGCCTAAAGCATATAAGAGACTCTAAAGAAGATCCTAGAAAGCCTTACTACCTTATAAAATAGCCCAGCCTCCCCTTTATAAAGCCTTAGTTAACTTATTTACTTAACTAAATGCAATATACTAGAGAGTACGGACACAATAATAAAATAATTAAAGTCTATTAAGCTCCTTAACCCCCTACTATTATTAGACGGTATAGACCTAATCTTTAAGAACTGGAGAATCTAGGTACAAGAAAAGCTTTATATTAACTATAACTATTTTCCTTCTAAAGAAGCTAAAATACTCTACCTCTTTGGTTAAACTATTAGGGATACCTAGCAATACCTCTAGGCTAAGTTTAAGGATAAGTTACCTGTTTAGTTTATATCTGCTAATAAGATAATACAGTATCTGGCTGCTATTTATATTAACCTAAATAAAGTATAGGATGCCTATTATAACTATAATCGCCTAATAATAAAACTAAACTAATCCTTTACTAAGTTCTAGACTTAGTTCTTATACCTAGTAGGCAAAGGCTAGGTTCCCCCTAAGAACTACTATTTGGACCTATATAACAAGCTAATAGTCTAACTATAAAAAAAGATTGCAGTAGCTTTAGATAACCTACTAATCTACCAAAGACTTACAGCCTAATATTTATTACTAGATTTAGAATTAAAATAAATTAATACTTGTTCTAACCAACTAAAGAAGTCCTATAGTAACTAGAACCTACCCACTACGCCAATAGGAGCTAGCGTTAGAAGATAAACTATAACTGCCCTTATACTAAAAGCGGTTATAACTACCTACCCGCAAGCCTTGTCTAAATCGCTATGTACTATACCTTTAGCCAATATTTATTGCAATACCCTAATTAATACTGCCATGGTTACGTGCTTTAATTGCGGAAAGGATAGTTACTTTACTATATCCTACCTAGAGCTAAAGGATATAGGTAATATTAAAAAGATAGAGAAAAAAAAAAGTTTAATAAGTTAGGAAAAGAAGAACCCTAAGGAAAGACTCCTCCTTAGGATATCCTATTAATCTTAAAGAGATTAATTTAAGTTAGCTAATAGGTGGAAAATACTTTATAGTTCTATATATAGTATCTTAAAATAGATATAGAGTTAATATAACTACCCTTATTAATACTAGAGTAAATAGCTTTACCTTTATAAATACTGCTTATATAAATAACGTTGCTAAGTTCTTAAATATAAATGCTACCTAACTAGAGAAGCCTATTTAAATAAAAGGCTATAACGGCCAAGCCAATAAGCTGGTTACCCATATCTTAAAACTATATATTACTATTAATGGACAACGCTAGTTTAGTATCCCCTTCTATATCCTAGACCTAGGGTCCTATAATATAATCCTTAGCCAAAAATAGATATCCTACTTTAATATTTAGCTAAACATTTAATAAAAATAGTTTATCTGGCCGGAGAATAGACTAAAGTTACCCTCCTTTATTAGAGAAATCTGTACCAACCACAAGACATTAACTATAAAGGCTGACCCTATCTACTAGTAGGATATAGAGGATTGTGACCTAGCCTTTACTTAAGAAGATACCCACTATAAGGCTAGTAAGAACTCTATACTAATAAGGATACTCCCCTAAAGGACTATAGTTAAGGAGGACTCTATTTATAGAAGTAGAACAGATAGTAATATAGATAACTTCTAAATTGCAAAGATCCGGCTAATAGGGAAGAGGATATACCAATAGGATATATAGAATAACCTTTGGAAGATGTAATAAGAGCTAAAAGAAGTAAAGACAACGCTAATAAGCCAAAGGCCCCCTAGGCTATAGATACCCCTACTATTACACAACCCCTCTATAGTAGATATTACGGCAATTAGCGCTATAGGTTTCTACTTTAATATATATTAGAAGGATAATAAGGTCTTTATAACCAGCTTATATAAAATTAACTAGATTATTAATAAGAAGGAAGAAGGAAGAAGGGCTAGTAGAGAAAACTAATAAGGAGCTAGTTAATCGCCTCCTCCCTATATACCTCTTAAACTATAGAGACGCGTTCTTAAAAGCAGCCTTAGATATACTACCCCCCTACTAAACCTATAACTATAAGATTTAACTAGAGGCTAACAACTTTCTAGGCTATAGCCCCCTTTACTAGCAAACTATAGAGGAACTAAAAGCAACTAATTAGTACTTAATTAATAACCTCTATAAGGGGTTTATTAAACCAAGTTAGGCTCCCTTTACTTCCCCTATTTTATTTATAAAGAAATCTAATAAGGGCCTTTATTTCTGCATTAACTATTAAAAACTAAACGCTATTACTTAGAAAGATTGCTACCCTCTCCCCCTAATTAACAAGACCCTTACACACCTAAGCTAAGCTAAAATATTTACTAAGCTTAATATCCACTAAGCTTTCTACTAAATTAGGATGGACCCTATATTAAAAAATCTAACAAGATTCTATACCCACTATAGTTCTTATAAATATAAAGTTCTTCTTTTTGGACTAATAAATGGGCTAGCTATATACCAATGGTATATAAAGAATGTTCTTTTTAACTACCTTAATAAATTCTGCACGGTATACCTAGATAATATTCCCATATACTTAGACAATAAACTTAAGCACCAAGTTTATATTAAAAAGGTCCTAAAGAGGCTGCGGAATATAGGCCTATAAGTTAATATTAAGAAATATAAATTCAGAGTAAAACAAATAAAGTACCTTAGGTTTATTGTTAGTATAGAAGGAATTAAAGTTAACCCTAAAAAGGTTAAGGCGATATATAACTAGAAACCTCCTTATACTATAAAAGGTATCTAGTCCTTTCTCAGCTTCTATAACTTCTACTGCTAGTTTATCTATAACTATAGGGTTATGGCTAAGCCTCCTATATAACTAATAAAGAACGACACGCCTTTTATTTTTAATAATAATTATATAAAAGCTTTTAAGGAATTAAAGGACCAACTTACCTCCTCCCTAATTCTCCATTACTATAACCCAGACCTTAAATTAATGCTAGAAACGGACGCCTCCAATAAAGTAGTAGCGGGAGTTCTCCTATGGTTACACCTAGATAGCAAGTAGTACCCTATTACATTTTTCTTAAAGATAATGGCCCTAGCTAAGTATAACTATAAGGTATACAATAAGGAAATGCTAGCTATTATATAATTATTGTCCTAGTAGCGCGTAGATCTTAAAAGCACAAACTCTTAGATTAAAGTCTATACTAATTATAAAGCCCTTAAGTATTTTATGATAATAAAGCAGCTTACTAGTTAACAGGCTAGGTAGGCTAAAATACTCTTCTAGTTCTTTTTTATAATTATATACCGCCCTAGTAGGCAAAAATTCTAAAGCTAATATCCTTACCTAGAGAGAATAGGATATAGAACCATAGGATAAGCTAAAGGCTTAGCACCAGACACGTGCCCTCCTCTATCCTAAACAGCTTAACCTATATATCCTTAAGAAACTAAGCCCTAAATAGAATAAGCTGGCGCCTATAAAAGGAGAGATCCTAAATAAACTAATAGGACTAATTAACTACATCCTAATTACAAACCGCATAGCTAAATCCCTAAAAGCCCTTTATAACTAAGCTATAAAAAGCAACCCTAATTTAGAAATAGAAGACGGACTGCTCTTATACTAAGAACAGCTTATAGTTCTAGACATTAATAACCTACAAATAGAACTAATCCATAAAGCCTACTATTAAGTCTCTATAGCGTACCCTAGTTAAGATAAGACCTACTAACTACTAGCGCCTTACTACTACTAGCAAGGACTTCTATCCAATATAGAACGATTTATTAGGAATTATTATGCTTATAGATAGGCAGATGTCCCTAGGGATTAAACCCCTAGATAGTTATAACCACTACCAGTTCCCAAACGCCCTTAGCAGCATATTATAATGGACTTTAAATCCTTCTTAAAGGATAAATATGGCTATAATATGGCCTTTATAGTAGTTAACCGACTAAATAAATAAGCTATTTCCCTCCCCTACTTTAAGACTATAACTATAAAAGATATAGCCCATATATATATTAACAGCATTTACCAGATCCATGGCGCTTCTAAGTTAATTATCTCTAACTATAGGCCCTAATTTATATTAGACTTCTAGGACAAATTCTACTATATCCTTAGGATTAAGATTAAGCTCTCTACCGCATTCCACCCTTAAACCAATAGCTAAACCAAGATTATAAACTAATACCTTAACCAGTAACTTCGCCCCTTTATTAATTACTACTAGGACAACTAGTTAGAATTACTGCCTATAATAGACTACGCATAGCTTATGCTCCCTTATAATAGTATAAGAATATTACTATTTAAGTTATTCTATAGATATAAGCCACAAACATTCTTTAATTGGGATAGACCTATAGAACCTGTAATAGCCTGTAAACGCCTTAGCTATAAAGAGGCCCAGATATTTACTAAGAGAATATATAAAGCCTAGGAGACTACCTAAGCAATTATAAAAAAGGTATAAGAGAAGAAAGAGGCTAATATAAACCAATATTATCGCGAAGTAGACTTCTATATAGGAGATAAGGTATAGGTGTTAATAAAGAACTAGAAGACCTAGAGGCTAAGCCGTAAGCTAGACTACCAAATGGCCAGCCCCTACAAGATCTCTAAGAAGGTAAGGCACTCTTTTAAGATTAAGCTACCAGAGTTAATAAAGATCTACCCTATCTTCTCTCTAAACCAACTGTAAAAGGCCACAGACAACTCATTACCTAGATAGTATAACAACCCCCTACCACTAATTTAGATTACAGAGAATAAGGAATAAAAAGTTAAAGAGATCTTAGCAGTTAAGAAGGACCGTAGTACCTTAAAATACTATATAAGCTAGGTAGGTCATAACAAAGATCTAAAATGGTACCCCGCATCCAATTTTAAGTACTCTCCCTATTGTGACGGCTTGAACAAATGCCGCACGGCTCGAACAAATGCCTCTGAACCAAAGCTTGAACGAATGCAACGTGTGCTTGAACAAATGCTGTATTACGAAGATATCAAGGTGAGGAGCAAGAGAAGTGGTGAGGCCACGTCTAAATACACAAGCCAAGCCCTAAGCGAACCCCTGACTAGGTGACGCGCCCCAGCGCCATCACACCTATAAGCTATAAGATATCCACCTAGCCCACCTAGACCTCCCTAGACTACTATGTAAGTTAGACAGCTGGATTAAATGCTAGGAAGAGGGGTTAGATAACTATAATAATTTAGACAATAATAAAGAACTCGGACAAAGCCTAAGGGTAGGCTTTTTTAGGAGGGGGGGTGATATAATGGTGCTAGGGCGTGTTACCTGCTAAATTCTGCTACCTGTTATATTGTTGTATACTATCTAGTACTATCTCTTACTGTTTCTTACTGTTAGCTCGCCTACTATTGGCTCGTCTACCACTAGCGCCTTAATAACCCCTTGTATCTTATTAGTTACCAACAGTCTTCTTCTCCTTCTTCTCCTTAGCTTAGTATTCTTATATAGTAGCAATCTACAAGCTTCGGTTTAGAAGCATTTGTACATATTTCCCCTTAGGAGAACTATTCTGTTTCCATTTATAGAATTTTTATTAAAAACCCTCCTCTATTTTAATACTATTATACCTTTTATACTATATAGAAATTTAATTTTTTTAGTTTTATACTTATAATTTAGGTAGTAAGTTTAGAGCTAACCTAAAATATTAGGTAATAAAGTCACCTCGCCTATATATATTGTTCTACATAGCCATACCTAGCATCTTACTAGTTTCTCGCTTACCTTTTAAGGTTTATACCGTAGCTAGATAGTGGCGTATATTATTAGTGTTGCCGCTGCCTTACATATAAAGCGTAGGCGTTATAATTACGTCTTTACGAGTTAGATATTTATTAACTTAAACCTCTTCCCACCTTATTTGGCGTCTTAAATACTATCCAGGACTCTATCTAGGACGTTTAGTAGCTAGCTATAGGCGAGCTTAATAGGGGAACACTTTATTATAGTATAGACCTTAAAGTTATAGGCAAGGGCTACTTTATTAAGTAGGGAGGCCTAATTAAACTATTTTTAGTTTATAAATATATGTAGGTATACCTTAAGCTATAACGGTACTGGGGCACGCCACCTGCCATATCTTGCTATATACGGTCAAGCTCGCGCAAAATCACGTAGAAGCTAACTAATTAGGATTTTCCATCCCCGGGATAGAAAATTAGTATTAGCTCGCTTACTACTAGCGCTTTAGCGACTACTTTATATTTATATAGGCCCCTAATAGCCTCCTCCTTCTTTTTCTCTTTAGCTTAGTATCTTTATAAGATAGCATTTATTTAAGCTTCGTCTTAGAGGCATTTGTCTAAGCCGTTATGTTATACTAAGCTCTCCCTATACTACCTAGGAAGGCCTTAAAAATATCCCACCCTAAAAGAAGACCTTTATCTACAATAACGCGTTAACGCGTTATACTTAAACACTAAAGTTACCCTACACTACCTAGGAAGGCCTTAATAATATCCTACTATATAGGCTAGATTATACTTAACCTATACCCCTAAAAAAGAACACTAGAATTAAAACTAAATTATATAATCCTAATAACCCTTAGAAAGCCAACAATAGCATCTAAAGCCAGCTTATTTAAGAGAGCTGCCTTTACCTAAAAGGAACCTAAGATTTAATTAGGATTAGAAATTAAAGATAATAATAACGCTATAGACGTACGCGAGCAGATTCGCGCCCTTGCGGCCAATTAGGCAACTAATTGTTTTAAGTCCCAAACTATATAAAAGACCCTATAAGAGATCCTAGATAGCCTTACGGCCCTATAAAGCAGCTTAGCTCCCCCTTTCTAAAGTGCTAGTTAACCTATCTACTTAACTAAATATAATATACTAGGGGGTACGGATACGATAATAAAGTAATTAAAGTCTACTAAGCTCCCTAACCCCTAACCACTATTTAATAGAATAGACCCTACCTTTAAGAATTAGAGGATCTAAATATAAGGAAAACTCCGCGTTACTAATAACCATTTCCTCTCTAAAGAAGCTAAAATACTCTACCTCTTTGGTTAAACTATTAGGGACACCTAGTAATACCTTTAGGCCAAGTTTAAGGACAAGTTATCTAACGTATTCTATAAGCGAGTTGACCACACAAGCAAGTTGACCACTTTAAAAACTCACCAAAAAGTAGAAAATTCGCACTTTAATATCTTAACAACCACTTAATAATAAATTCTAATAATTTGGATTTGGGCTTTTATATATACTCTATAGCTTCTATTAAAGTTATATAGTAAATAGTGTAGTAGATTTTAAGATATATTAATTTAGCCTTAATTTAGCTACTAAATTTTAATATCTTAAAAACTACTACACTATTTACTATATAACTTTAATAGAAGCTATAGAGTATATATAAAAGCCCAAATCCAAATTATTAGAATTTATTATTAAGTGGTTGTTAAGATATTAAAGTACGAATTTTCTACTTTTTGGTGAGTTTTTGAAGTGGTTAACTCGCTTGTATGGTCAACTCGCTTGTAGAATACGTTATTTAGTTTATATCTATTAATAAAATAATATAGCATCTAGCTATTATTAATATTAATTTAAATAAAATACGGGATGCTTAGTATAACTATAATCGCCTAATAATAAAATTAAACTAATTCTTTACCAAATTCTAGACTTAATTTTTATACCTAGTAGGCGAAGGCCAGGTTCCCCTTAAAAACTACTATTTAGACCTATATAATAAGCTAACGGTCTAACTATAAGAGAAAATTGCGGTAGCCTTAGTCGATCTACTAATCTACTAAAGACTTATAGCCCGATATTTATCGCTAGATTTAAAACTAAAGTAATTAATGCCTGTTCTAATTGGTAAAAGCGGGCTTATAGTAATTAAAACTTATTAGCTATACCTATAGGAGCTAGAGTAGGAGGATAAGCTATAACTGCTCTTCTGCTAAAAGTAGTTATAACTATAAACCCGCGAGCTTTGCCTGACCTACCACGTACTATGCCCTTAGCTGGTACTTACCGTAATACTCTAATTAACCCCGGGCTATCCTTAGATAAGATAATTTATCCTCCACAGGTCTAAACATAGGTAGACCTGCAGAGGATAGGCCGGATAGCCCTCTCGGATAATAGACCTATCAGCTAATAGTATCCGGAGACTATCTAGATAGTCTTAGCAAAAACCTCTAATAGGCTTATACTTGTAATACACTCCCCAATATTAAATAAATATTTTTTCTATTAGTATAGATTTATAGAGCTTATAAAGCGCTTTAAAATAGTACCACTTTTATCTAAATATCCTAAGGATAAGTAATATTATATAGATATAAAGCTTACAAGAGCTCTACCAAAGCTGTCGACCTGAATCGGATTTCTTTGCCACCTAGGGTCACTGACCCCTTGACTCGGTCACCCTTCTCATGTATATATAGAGGCCCTAGAGCCACATTCAATAGACAGACTTCTCATTCTTGATTTGCGCATGGACTTCCGATTGACAAAAGCTCGGCAAAAGCTCTGCACGAAGCTCTGCACGAAGCTTTTATATAGAGCTTCCGTAGTAGAGCCGTCGTACGCAGAACCGTCGTACGCAGAGCTTCGTGTAGAGCTTCGTCCAGAGCTTTATGCGGAGCCTCCGCAAAGCTTCGTGCAGAGCCTCCGTACGCAGAGCTTCGTGCAAAGCCTCGTGCAGAGCCTTAGTAAATATCTTTAGCTTTCTTACTAATTAGATATCTTCTTTCTACCTTTTTATTTATACTTCTCTTTATATTAAAATACTATAAAATAAAATGAAAATAGTAAAAAAGAAAGGAGACCTAGCAGTTTAAATTTAGTAACTTTTATCTATTCCTTATCCTCCAGTTCCACAATCCGATCCTTACCCTCTAGTGCTTCTGCTGCCGCCGCCATAAGTTAAGAATTTTTATCGTATGCCAAATATTAAGCCCTATAATCCCGCCACTTATAATTTCCACAGCACCTACTATAGAACCCTAGGAGACTCCAACACTTAATAAAGAAGTAAGGGCCTACTAAATAACGTGGAGTTACCGTATAAGCCTTGCAGAACTAGTATTAATTGGCTTTCTACCTTATATAAGTAATATAGGTTACTCATAGTTATATTTAGAGATCTACAGCTCTAAATTAGAATTTCATTTATATATAAGGGCCTCCCTATCCGCACCTACCTCTGCAATATACCCCCTGCCTAAGCCTCTATATTAATTACTAGTAAAGCTTTTACCCTCTTCTGCTTATCCTAAGAGTAGTTAGTTATATAGGTATTATATAGAGAGGAGAGTTTACTTATAGTATAGCAATATTACCTAAGAATCTCTTATATAGTAGGACGGGAAATATACTAGATAATTATATTTCCTAATTCCTAATAAAGGACAACATTAGTAGGATTTAAACTTATAATCTATTAAGTTTAAAGTTAGTATATATTTATATACACTACCTACGCGACTTTAGTGGTTACCTTTCATCTAATATTATTTTATTTATATATTTTATACCCTTTGGTATTATACAATATATCTTTTATATACTTTCCCTTATATAACTATAAGAGAATACTTAAAATCTTATAAGCTGCCCAGTTCTTTACGCACTCTAATACCTTAAATATTTATAGAGTAGTACTTATATAATCCTATAGAACATAACGTTAAGAACTTAATAATACTCTCTTTAGCTTATTGCTTATTCTAGGTATTAAAAGAACTTTAATTATAAGCTATAAGAGTTATAGAAATCTTATATACTAAAGGGGCTAATTCTACTATTAAATAGCTGTTATATAGCTATTAAACGGAATTAGATTCTTATTAATATAGTTATTAAACTTGTCTAGACTCCATGGATGAGTATATATTAAATAATACTAAAGACAAGTCTTATAGAAGGCTAAGAGGTTTTCTTTAGACTTTAAAGGCGACTTTTAAGTTTTCTTAGTTGCGTATAATATAGTTAAACCTAAAAGTACTACTTTCTTACATAATCTCTTTTAGAGCTTTCATATGCTAAAGAGCTTCTTTTCCCCTTTAACGGTAATATAATTGTTCTAATATTTTAAGAAAGCCGTATAATACTCTAGGTTAAGAACTCTTGCCACTAAATAGTAGGGATAATTATCTAGCTTTTTAACGTAATGTTTTACACAAGTAAGCTAGCTATATAAGCGAGCTAGCCACCCTATTTCTTACTAAAACCACAAAGTAGTATCTTAATAACGGCTTAATAATAAACTCTAAAAATTTAGATTTGGGCTTTTATATATACTCTATAGCTTCTATTAAAGCCATATAGTAAATAGTTTAGTAGTTTTTAAGATATTAATTTTTGGCATTATTTTGGCCCTTAAATATTAATATCTTAAAAACTACTAAACTATTTACTATATGGCTTTAATAGAAGCTATATAGTATATATAAAAGTCTAAATCTAAATCTTTAGAGTTTATTATTAAGCCGTTATTAAGTTACTACTTTGTGGTTTTGGTAAGAAATGGAAGTGGCCAGCTCGCTTATATAATACGTTACTTTATAATGTGTTTGACTACTCCCCGGACCATACCAGTCCTTAGGCCACTCTAAAAACTACTAAAAATCAGGAAAATCGCATCTTAGTATTTTAATAATGGCTTTATAATAAATTATAAAATTCCATAGCTAGCCTTTTATGTCTATTTTAAGACTTTTATTAAAGTTCTAGAATAATAAGCCTAGCTGTTATTAAGATATTAAGTTTTAGCCTCCAATTTTAAGCTAAATTACTATTTCTTTAGAACTACTTAATGAATTACTTCTAAAGTTAGAGTAGAGTCTTAGAATAGGCATAAAAGGTTAGTTATAAAATTTTAGAATTTATTATGAAGCTGTTATTAAGATATTAAGATGCGATTTTCCCGATTTTTAATGGTTTTTAGAGTGGCCTAAGGACTAGTGTAGCCTAGGGAGTGGTTAAACACGTTAAGCTTTTCCTTAGTATATTAGAGTTAAGGAGTTATAAACTTATTCTTAGCCTTAGTAGCTATTACCTATAGAAAAGAATTAGTTAAGGAAATATTAAGAGTATTATATAATATACTAATACGGTCTATATTATATCTTTAAAAAAATATTAACTAATTTTAGAACCCTCTTTAGTATTATATAATCTTATTAAAGAAATAGAGTTACTTTATAAAAAGACTAAAGGAAATTACGAATTGTATAAAAATGTATCTATTTACTTATTAAGAGAATATTATCTCTTAAGTTATTTTTATAGTACTCTATATTATAACGGGACTAGCCTAGTTATAGTAGGAATGTCTTAGTAAAACACTTAACAGATAAATTCCAACGCTTTAATTAAATTCTACTAAATTCCACTAACGCAATGGAATCTAGTCAAAACCTATTAAAATCCGCGTAGGCTTATGCCCATGCGTCTGCTGCTAAGACCCTAAATATTTAGTTATAAGTTTCCTATATTCCTTTCTCTTCTTTATGTAACATCTTGTTCTCTGCAAGAGCTATATACCCATAAATTTAGATAGAATTTATATTATTTCTTTAAATCTTCTCTAAAGCCTCTTTACGCCCTTATATTATATTACGTTAAAACAACCCCTATTAAAATAGTAAAAAAACCTAAATCCCTTTCAATAGCCACGAGTACTATAACCCTAGTTAGGGAACAGTTAACTATAATGCAATAGGCCTTTATAGACGCCTTAGCTTAACAGCGGGCTATACTAAAAGCCTAGCACCAGCGATTTATAGAAGCGCTCTATAAAGAACTCCGCAATATTAAGGCATTTATATTATAAACCCTAATAGCAATAGCTATAAATAAGATTAAAATAACAGTACCTAACCCTAACCCGTTAAATGCGAACACTAAACCAGTAATAGCAGCTTAACCTATACCTATAGTAAACCCAGTACCTACTATAAAATCCAAAAAGCTCCCTAATTCTTTAATATTTAATAGAAACCGAAATAACCTACATCCCTTTATAACTAAGCTCCGTCTTAAACTCTTAATAAACTATAATTAATACCCTACTAAGGCTAGTAAGGTTAGCTATAGAATATCTTATTTAAGCAAGGACGCTATATAAACTATAAATCCGTTCTTCTATAACGGCACTTTTATTAATTTTAAAACCTTTATCTCTCTGCTAAAATAAACGTATAATAATGCTAGCCGCGAATATACAGCTGTTACTAAACTTAAAAACCTATAATAACGGAATTGAGACTTTACCAGCTTCTTTTTAGAATTTTTAAATTTTATTAGTAAGCTAGATTAAAATAAAGCCGCTAAAGTCGCTACTCTTTAATAAGCTATTTTAAATAAAATTAGAGCTTAGTTAGTAGGCAGAGAACTACTAAAAGACCTATTTAAATTTGCTATAATATGTTAACGAATTAATAAGGACCTTTAATATAACAAATAGACTCGTTCTCTAAAGCTAGCTATACCTTACGTTTAAAACTATATAAAACTGGTATATGCCCTAAAGCGCGATCTTTCTCTAAGACCTAAAAGCCTTATATATAACCCTATAGACCTTAATGCCGCTTAATTCTATGCACCCTTAGAAACTAATAAATAAAGAACTTAAGCTATAAATAGAAAATGCTTTAGATGTGGTAAAAAAGGATATATTTAAAAGCATTACCAAACTTACCCTTTTAAAAAAGTCTGCTGTAGTTCCTCCTAATCCTTAAGTTATACCCAATTTGTAACGGAACCTTGTAGTAGGAACTACAGTGGGTCCTATTATTGGGCTGGGTATATAGGTAAGAACAGTGTCAATAACGTAATAATAACTAGTGGAGTGGTTGCCTAACAGATTAACTCCAATTATATTCTAAGATTTACTACAAGGAGAGAACTATCTACAGTAGGGACTAAGGTCCTTTAAATACACAACTGTACTCCTAAGAAATCCTCTCTTATACGTAAAGTACGTGTTATACGTGTTATACGCAGACGTATACTGCGTATACTCTGTACACTACGTATAACGTTATGTGATTCGCTTACTATTCCTTATTATATGGTTCCACTGGTTCTATTCTAGACCGTACTTATATTAACTAACTAGCTTCCTCCAACTCTTCCCTAAGTAGTTATAATATTGTACTTAAAGCGTCCGTAATACTATCTCCCTCCTCTTTATCTTCGTCCTTAAAGATTCCTAATATCTCCAAGTTGTCTACTAGAGGTGTAATGTCCGTTTAATCAGTCTGGTTAATATCCTTACTTATTATACCTAAAGCCTCTTCTTCTTTATAAGCGCAATACTGTGCTCGCACTGTGGCTGCTATACTGTCGCTTAGTGAGATAATGCTGTCTCCATATTCTCGTTGTGCAAAGGCAGGGTTAGTGTATGTTGCAATAGCAAGTCCCTTATCTCGACAACCCTTATCTTGCTTAGAGTGCACTAAAGCAAACGTTTAATTATCCTGTAATATTCGCTCTATCTTTAACGCTAAGTGTACGCGTTCTATAACTCTTAGTAGTCTTCGAGTTCCCTAAGTAACTTATTATAGGGTCTTGTGTTTAATCTACCGCTACAAAGCTTAAGTCTAAGTTGGCCACTACGCGTACTAAACTCCACCATTCTGCTAAAGAGACCGCTCGGGCCCTTAAGGCTCAGCGTCGCTCCTTTAAGTCCTAGCAGACTGCGTTTGCTCAGTTAACCCGTCTTAAAAAGGTTTATAAGAAGGTTTATTCTAAGGAGTGGAAACTTATAAAATAGGGCCTTTAGGAACTTAGTAACGAAAGAATGGACTTTCTTCCCACTAAGAGGGAAACAACTCTGAGTAGCTTAGCAGGTGCTCCTCTTAGGTCCCCCTTAGGTAACTTATTCTTTGGCGATCCTTCTTTGTTAATATTACCTAACCCTTTCTCTTTTAATACTCCTATACCTTTCCTATAGCGTTCTTTAGGTTGCTTAGTGGTTTCTAGGTAGTTTTACTGTAGCCTATCTATTTTACTTTATACCACGTTTTGTTATCTATATCTTTATAACTAATAATCTTTAAAACTTGCCATTTGTCTTTTTCTTGTCCTCTATATATGTCTGCCTTATAGACTGGTGGCTTAATATCTCCGTGTGCTGGTTCTAGCATTGCAATATGTTATACAGGGTAGATCTTTATTTTAGCTAGTAGGTTTAACTTATATATAACTAATAAAATTCTCTACTTGATTTTAAAAGGTCCTAGTCTAATATAGTCTAACTTCTTGCTTAGTTGTTAACTCTTGAAATTTTTATATAATAGCTATACTTTATCTCCCTCCTTAAGATCTGGTCCCTTAAATCTCTTAGCATTATAGTACCTTTTTATTCGCTCTTATACTAGTTTAGCTGTTTCTTTAAGGTTTATATAAAGATTCATTAACGTCTTTATTCTTTATTTAGCTGTGCTACTCGTTTTCTTTGCTTAATATAGCAATAATAACGTTCTTGGCTCGTACCCGTAATTCGCCTTAAATAGTAATGTTCCCATTTCTTCTTGTGGTGTTGTATTGTATATAAACTATATAACTAGTAATAATAATACCTAATTATTCTGTGCGTAATTAATATAATGCCTTAGATACTGTTCTAGTGTCTAGTTTAGTCTTTCCGTTTATCCGTCCGTCTGCGGATAATATGCTATAGAGGTTACTGCGCAAACTCCCTATTCTGCCAGAAATACTTCCTAAAATGCTGCTATAAATCTTAGATTTCTGTCTAATATAATCTTGTTTAGTGCTCTATATCTTGCGAATACTTTCTTTATATAGATTCTAGCGATATCTTCTACTAATATCTCTTTAGTGTATGCTATAAAGTATCCCTACTTTATTAGCTTATCTACTATTACTAAAATCGCGTTATAATCTTGTCCTATAATAGGATCTCTTGACTTTGGTAACTTAATAATAAAGTCCTATAATATAACTTCCTATAGTCTTCCTGGTGTCTTGATAGGTTGTAGCCCTCTATACAGCTTATGCCTTGTTGGTTTGTTTCTTTAGCAATCTAGATATTCCCTTATAACTTATCTTACTAGTCCCCAGATTTCTTAAATAATGTACTTCTCTTAAAGTCTTAATACTAGTTCTATAGACCCGTTATATCCTTATGTTATTCCTTTGTGGAATTCCTTAATAAATTCTTCTATAATAGACTTAGGCATATACGTTACTTCTCTGTTTTTGTATTGCTCTGAGTCTAGATCCTCTACCTATGCTTCTTGGATTTTCTATATTTAATTACTCTCTAGTAATTTATAAACCTGACTTTCTTTAGTTGCTATAATCCTTGGATAATTATACCTAATTAATCCATCTTAATCTTTTTGCAATAATGCTCCTAATGGCTTTTTGTTACTTTATAGTTCAGCCTTTCTACTTAGAGTGTCTGCTCATGCATTGTCTGTCCCCTTAGTATACTGAATTTTAAAATGGTATTCTATAAGCATTTCCGCCTATCTAACCTGTCTTTGGTTAAGTTCCTTTATTATTAGAAATCCTATAAGGTTCTTATAGTCTGTCTTAACTATAAATGGTTTCTCTATGCCTTGTAAGAATGCTCTCTATTTCCTAAGTGCTGTAACTATACCTAACAACTCCTTATTATAGATGTTGTAGTTTAACTTTGGTGGTGTTATTTTCTAACTATAGTATGCTACTGGATGCTATACGTCCTAGTGCTTTTATAGTAAGCATGCTCCTAATACAAAGTCTAATACGTTTGTCTTAACAACCGTTTCTAACTTTGGTTAATAGATTTTAAGGACTAGCTCTTAGGTAAACAACTCTTTAAGTTTCTAGAATAGCTTCTTTTGTTTATTACCTTAAACCTATAATTCCTCTTTCTTTATTAACCTTGTGAATGGCTTAATACTTTTTAACTACTATGCTATAAACCTCCTATAGTAGTTGCAAAACCCTAAAAATAACCTTAACTGCGTAATGTTCTCTAGTTCTTGCTAACTTACTATAGCTTTAACTTTTTTTAGGTCTATGCTAATTCCCCCTAGTTTAATAATAAATCCTATAAAATTGGTTTTCCTTATAAAGAACTCGTATTTTTTAATTGCTACTGGCATCTGTTTTTCCTGTAGTCTCTTTAAGACCCACTTAATGTGTTCTCTACGTTCTTCCTTATTCTTTAAGTAAATGATAATATTGTTAAGGTATGCTATAATAAACTTATTTAGGTGTTCTCCTAATATACTATTAATTCGCTTCTAGAACGTTGCTAGTGCGTTTATAAGCCCGAATTGCATAACTAATGGTTTATATAGTCCTTCCTTTAACCTAAAGGCTGCCTTCTATTTATTACCTTCCTTAATCCTAATCTAATGGTACGCCCATCTTAGATCTATCTTTATAAAGATTTTTGCGTTGCCTATTCTATCTTAGATTTCGCTAATTAAGGGTAAAGGATACCTATCCTTTCTAGTGATGCTGTTTAACTGTCTGTAGTCTATGCATATCCTAAGTTTTCTGTTTTTCTTTGGGATGAATAGTACTGGATATCCTGCTAATAACTATAACGGTCTAATGTATCCCTTGCGTAAGTTCTCCTGGATAAACTTTTTAAGCGCTACTAACTCTGTTTTAGTAAGCTTATAGATTAGAAAGAACTTTGGACTTATTCCTTTTTCTAATTCTATCTTATAGTCCTATGCTGTATATTCTAATAACTTTTTACTTTCTAGTAACTATAATTCTTTACCGTACTTATGGTATCTTTTTGGTATATAACTTAAGCCTTACTTAGTCTCTTTGTATATTGCTCCAACTTAGTACTATACCAACTTGGTTTGCTGTTATATTTTATGCTGTTAAGTATCTCTAATATCGACCTAACCTATAACCCAATCGATTTTTGGATTATATTCCTATAACTAAGGCATTCCTAGTATCGCCTTATCCTATCCTAATAGTAGGATATTAAAAGACATTCTTACTGGTCTCCCTTTAATAGTTAACTAAATAGGTCCTGTTTTAAGATTAATAATGCCTCCTCTATAGGCTATCTGATCTCCTAAAATTGTTATAAGTGGATATAGGTATTTCTTCTATCTGTATAGTAACCCTATCCTTTCTACTACCTTTGGTGATATGTGGTTCTTAGTTACTCTACTATCTACTAATGCTTTGAACTGCTGATCTTACTATTTAACTTGTAAATTTAGGTATTATCCTTAAATTCCTTTAAGGGTCTAAGGCTCTAATACTAGTTCCCTCTGGTTCTATACGCCTCCCCTTTTCCTAACTCTTGGCTGCTAGATCCTATTTATACTTAGTCTAACTTAGGCTAATACTTAGTTTGTTTCTTTTCCTTTATATACTATAGACAAGTATTTTCTAGGTATTCCCACTACTATTATCTATCTAGGCATTCTTCTGTAAGGAATTTTCCTAGTTAAAGTGTTAAGTCTCCCTAACCTTGTACTTCTACTGGGTGCTATCTATATATATACTTAGCGTTTCTAAACCGCCTTTTCTTGGGTGCCTAATATATTCTAGTTAGGTACTTCCAGTTCTTATCTTTTGGTGCTCTATATATGTTATAGGTGTTATCCACATAAGCTATCCACAATAGTGTGTAATATACTAGGTGACTTAGGTTAACTCTTAGTTTATCTTTATCCTTAAGTTTAAATCTATACCTAGTTAACTTAACCGCTGGTATCTCTATTATAGGTACTAAGATTTGTTGTTTACTTTTCTAGTCCCTAGATTTCTCTTTTAGGTTTCTTAACGTTATAATTAATGCCCCTTTAATATGACTTATGCGTTTCTCTATAATGGGTTGGTCTTAAACAACTTTTTTGTTTAGCTATATATAAAAATCTGCCTATTTATTATTGTGTTATTGCCTATACCACTTTCTATACAACTGGTTTAGTATATATGGTCTATTTATTAGAAAGTACCTCGTTATTACTACATTATAATATCCTTTAGTATGTCTTTTTTTAAATCTAGTTAGGATATCTAGATCTTTCTCTTATTCCAGTTTATCTAACCACTTTACCCTAGGTATCCCTGCACTTGGCCTATTAATAACTCTTTATATGGGTACTCTGTCCCTTATACGACCTAGCATAGCTAACCTTTTGTCTAGCTTTTGCTCTTACTATATAATAATTCTTATTCTAAACTTATCTATAGTTTCTTATTTTCTGCGTCTTATAGCTAGATCTTTATAGTTGTCTTGCTTTTTAATCCTAGTATTAACTATTTAATCTTTAGGCTAAACACTTTGTTTATTTAGGATTGCTAACGTTCTTATTTATTCTCTAAACTTGTAGTTCTTAAACTTGCGTTCTATACTTATTTGTTTATTTGTAAACTAAGTAGCTGCCCTTTCCTATTGGTCTTTGTCCGTTGTGGGTTCTTAGGTATGTCTTATCTTATCTTAAGAATTTTAAGCTTCTTACATCTCTTCTTAAGAATCTTAAGCCTGTGGCCTTTTGCCTTTATTAAGTAATAAGCTAGCACTAGCAGTTATCTACTTGCTTAGTTTCTTCTAAATATTACTCCTATTGTCTTGTAAAGTGATGGAAATTGTATCCAATGGTGTTATAGCATCCGTTACTAAACCTTGTTTTGTAATAGTCTTAGTTTCTACTTTTATTTTAACTTCTCTAAGGTCTATATACTTCTAGTAAGCTGCCTTTATCGCCTTATTGTTGGTAAATACTTCGCCTATATTAAATTTATTGTCTTTAATATCTAATCTATAAGCTGGTTTATTAGTTTCTCTAAACTTAGATAATAATGGCTCCTATAGCTAATAGCTTGCGCCATACTTAGTGTCCTTATAAATTTGGTATACATTGTTATAACAATACGCAAAACTGTTAATTAAACATTCTTTTATTCCTTATAGTGCACTATTGTCCCTCTATATATATGTGCCGTCTACTGGCCTTATTCCCTTTACTATGTAATTACTCTAACCACCTCTATAGTCTCTAGCGAAATAACCTTATTTTCTGTAATTTATATAAGCCCTATCTTTAAACCATTTTTCTTATTGTGGAGTCCGCCTAAATATCTTCTACTACTAAGATCCTTAGTTTGGCCTCTGCTCCTAGGTCCTTTAATTACTAGATCCTTAACCTCTGGGTTTCTATAGTTTCTTTTCCCACCTTTAGGTTTTTTTGGTACCACTTAGGTCTACTAGCTCTGCGCCATTCCATAGTTTTTAACTCTATGTCTGTTGTTATGTACTCTGCGCCTTATATAACTATGGAACTCTATCTTGCCCTTTCTTAGCTTGTTCCCTTTAATAGATCTTATTATTAATCTTTATTAACTGGTCTATTAACTCCCTTAGGGTATCCGTATCTTCTATTAGGATAATTATGTTTTAGACTTTAGCCTTAAGTCCTTACTTATACTGTGCTATAAGCGCCCTGTTATTCCACTTAACCTATATAGCTAGTATTTAAAACTGTGTTATGTACTTAATTACTAAAGTACGTTGTACTAAGTTCTAAAGTTTCCGTTCCGCTATTATAGTTGCTTTAGGGTCTCTAAATATTTACATTAACTATTCTATGAATCCGTTCTAACTTGCAAACACATACTATATATCTGGGTTAGTAGTTGTTATACCATTTACTTATATCTCTATAAGGTAAGGCTTAAACCACTCTAGAGCTCTTTCTAATAAGAATAGTCCTGCGTACGCTACCTAGTCTATAGGTATTGCTAACTTTACTTCTTCCTGTATAACCTTAAAATGCATCTATATAAAAAACCCTTTAAGCTTTAACTTCTCTCCTAAGAACCATTTAATTAAAAGTAACTTAACCTTTGCTACTCTAATTCTATTAATGCGTTCTTTAAGTAGCCTACTATTATCCTATAAGTGATTAACTATTTCCTATAACTAACCTTGCGTAACCACTTAAGAATCCATGTCCGCTATACTGGTATTTCCTGACCCTAAGGTTATGGCTACCGTTGACGTTGTTATAACTGGTGCTTTAGGTGGCATGTTATTTGACCTTATTTAATACTATAACCTTAGTAGTAAATATGTAACGGAACCTTATAGTAAGAACTATAGTGGGTCCTATTATTGGGCTGGGTATATAGGTAAGAACAGTGTTAATAATATAATAATAATTAGTGGAGTAGTTGCCTAATAGATTAACTCTAATTGTATTTTAAGATTTACTATAAGGAGAGAACTATCTATGGTAGGGACTAAGGTCCTTTAAATACACAACCGTACTCCTAAGAAATCCTCTTTTGTACGTAAGGTACGTATTATACGTGTTATACACAGACGTACACTGCGTATACTCCGTACACTGCGTATAACGTTATGTGACTCACTTACCATTCCTTGTCACATAGTTCCACTAGTTCCATCCTGGACCGTACTTGTATTAACTAACTAGCTTCCTCCGACTCTTCCCCAAGTAGTCATAATATTGTACTTAAAGCGTCTGTAACACAATTCTTAAATTATACCCATTCCTTAAGTCGTACTTATTTCTTAAATTATACCCGCCCTATAAATCGTATTTAGACGCTATAAAGTACCTCACCTTTAGTTAACTTAGATAACGAATTATCTTAAGGCTAAGCCGCGCCTTAAGATAAAAAGTGGAAGAGTATAAGTATCTAGGCTCTTCTAGCGCTAATACACAGCACAACTCCCTTAATATACTTAGTAAAATTTAAATACTTAGAAAATAGAAGAAGGTATAAATCCTAATAGATAGCGGAGCCACTAGTATAGGCTTTATTAATATAAACTATGCAAAAACTTAACGCCTAAATTTAAAGAAACTTAATAAGCCTTAAAGCCTATAAGGCTTTAATAGCAAACCCTTAATATATAGCGAAATAACGCACTACGCCCTAGTAAAAATGCGGATAGGTAAACACCTTAAACATATCTCCCTATTTATAACACCCTTAAAGTAATATAAAGTTATACTTAGATATAAATGGCTAAAATAATACAACCCTTTAATTAGCTAGGTTAAAGAAACACTAAAGTTCCGTATAACTTACTGCTAAAGTTATTACTTAAAAAACCATTTACCCTACAAATATGCACATAACTATTTAAATTTAATATAATATAAATTACCCTTGCTATAAACCTTAAGCTAATATAATAAATTTATAACTGCTAATTGTAGTAAAGAATATAAAGATATTACATTAAAACCTTTTAAATTTTATATAATATAGGCCGCGCCTTTTATCTTATTAGCAAAAAGATAAGATTATAAAATCTTTACTATAACTATAGAAGATATTAAGAAAGCACTAGAACTGAAATAATATCCTAATTCTTAACCTCTTATACCTAAAGAGTACTATAACCTAATTAATAAGTTTAAAAAACGGTTTATAGACTAACTAGCCCTATATTAAGAAAAACATGATTTTAAGATAGAACTTAAGCCTGGCATAACACTAAAGTTTAGTCCGCTATACGGTATATTATAAAAAGAACTGCTTATAATGCAATAATACCTTAATAAGCATCTAGAAAAAGGATTTATTTGCCCTAATTAATTTCTATTTGCCTTATCTATACTATTTATTAAAAAGCCAGGAGGAGGCTTAAGATTCTATATTAATTATTAAGCTCTAAACGCAATTATAATTTAAAATTAATATCCAATTCCTTTAATTTAAGAAATACTTAACTGTTTAGCAAAGGTATGGTACTTTATAAAGCTTAATATAGTTACTACCTTTAATAAAATCTATATATATAAAGGAGATAAAAAGTATATAGCTTTTTGTATATAATGGGGACTCTTTAAATACCTAGTGTTCGTACTAACTTAATAGCACGAGTGAGTCGTATCCACGGGCACGAAATACATGTAGTATCGTATGCTTGTTTGGATGGTGACTGTCTCTTGTATTGAAGCAGACTATGTGGTCTATATACTGATGCGACCTCCCCCTAATTAGTCAGTGCTTTAGGGGTGCACTAGACGCGTAAGCGGGTGGTTAGTGCACCGAACGCGTAAACGCGTAGTTGGTGTACCGTACGCGTAAGCACGCGTTCGGTACGACAGGTGCTGTAATTATACACTAGCGGTACTTGAAAAATGAAACCACCTATATATAGCCTCCGTAATTGTTTTAATAGAACTGTAAAACACAAAAGAAATATATAGGAAATCCCTCCTAAGGTGCCTTCTAGGCTGCCTTCCAGACGGTACTTTAAGCTGGCCGTAAGTCCTACTTAAGGTCTGTAAAGTAAACTGTACGGCCTTCTAACGGGCCGTAAAGGAACCGTATAGCCTTTCGACGGGCCGCAAATGAACCGTAAGTGCTCCATTAGTCACGTTCCACCCATTCTGTGACCTTTAGATTGAGCTTATTTGTGTTAATTAGGGTTTTTAGAGCTTGACACGGCTTTGCCTTAGTTATGGCGTCCGCTGGGTTGTCTCCGCTGCTAATCTATTTGACCTCTGTAATTTCACGTTGTTCGTAGGCCTGACGTAAGCATATTAGGTTAACTATAAGCCTCTTCTCTTGTGTCGTACCTAGTTTAACTAGGCAGTTGTAGAGGGACTTTAAATCGGTGCATAAAACTAGGGGTAACTGCTTTAGTTATAGAATCTTCTGGACCGTTAATTTAATTGCGGCTGCTATATTAAAGCTATAAGCTAGTGCATATAGTTTAGAAGCTAGTACACTACGGGTTACCCATTTGCATTTAATTAAGGACTAGTGCAGGATGTTTGCGTCCTAATTATGGTCCGTAAGTACGATTATAAAGCCGATTTGCGATAATAGGTCCCTATTATTAGCAAAGAAGGCGTCCGTAAATGCTAGTAAGCTAAGGGAACTTAGGTCCAGTGGTATAAAAGTAAGTCTCCTTATTACATTATTAATTTGCCACTGAATGCGCTTATTAAGCTGCTTAATATTTTCTTCTTGTAGATCTACTGCCTGGGCCGCAAAGGATAAATTGTAGGCAGATTTGGGCTGACAGACTGTGGCAATATAGGCGCCTCTTGCACGCTGTGCAACGTATTGGTCCTTTATATTTACAGTCTTGTGGGTCTCTCCGCGGGAGCTAGTAAGGTCCGTAGGCTTTGCTATAACAGGCTTTAGGTTTTAAGCTTGGTGTTCCTAAGTTAGCTTAATTAGGTTGCCCTTTTATGCAATTAGGCCTTTATTAAACTTAATTAGATTCTGCTCAGTTAACTACTCTTACGGCTTTGCTGAGAACTTGGCCTTTTATAGTTTAGTTTCTTTAGCGTCCGCAAAGGTCTGGTCTGCTAGAAATAGGGTATTATCTATTTAGAGTCTAATAATACTAAGGCCGTTTAATGGGCTGTATAGGAGGCAGGGGTTATAGGTTAACTGTTCTATTTTAAGCTTACTAATGTGGTGCTAGTAGTATATTTTAAACTAATAGTTTCTGGCTTCTAGTACTCCGTAAAGAGGTTTTATAACCTATAAAATTGTTCCTAGTTATAGGTTAAGCTTAAGGGGTAGCCGTATAAAGATGTCCCTACTTAGGTAGGTATTAGACTGTATATAGGCTTATAAGATATCCTGTAAGTAAAGGGCTACGGATTTGGTTTGCTATAGTCCAGGTATAAGTGTGAGTATAATCCATTAACTGACCTATTAAATTATAGGCGATTATGTAAGGACTAGGTCCTTTCCCTAGTTATTATAAGCTTATATAATAAGCCTTAATTTCTTAAAGGCTTTATTAGTACTAGGGTGCTTAATCTTGTTAACAAAGCGTAAGTTAAATATACGGACGCCTTGCGGAACGTCTCTCTCCGTTACAACCGTAAAGATACCCTTCTTAAGTAGTCCGTTAATCTCTTTACGTTGTAAGTCCGTAAACGGGGTTTCCTATACTAGAACTAATATATCCGCAGGCGGAGATTGCTTTGCGGATATGCCTGCGGAGGTTAGGTGGTTCTCTATTATAGGATTCTTACAGGGGCGTCCTTGGCCACGCTTTACAGTAGGTTTAGTAGGTTTAGTGGGTTTCTAGGAGACCTCTAGGGTAAATAAGGGTGCCTCTAGTTTGTCTAATTTAGCAGTTGCTTCTGGTTTATTTAGTTTAGTAGTTGCTTCTAGTTTGTCTGGCTTAACATTATGGGTGTTTTCGGGCCGAAAGTAGGGTTTTACGGACGTGCTTCTGAAGCTAGTTAGCCCGCTAGAAAGCTATACGCAGCACGTCTTGTTTTCTACGGCTAGTAGACAGTAAGGTCCATTCTAACTGCCGCTTTTACGCTATATAAGGACTTTAGAGTTAAGCGGGAGGTTGTGTACTAAGGTCGTATTAGGTCCGTTATAGTGGTATAGGGCGTTATTAATAGTTTATTTAGCCCGTAATTTGGCTATTTCGGCTATTGCCTTCCGTATTGCAGCTGCTCATTCCGTAATAGATGGGGTAGGGGGGCCTAGGTTGCTTATTCTTAGGTAGGCTCCATAAACTAAAAGGGTGGGTACTAGTCCGTTAGGGCCAGCGGTGTCGTTAACGGCTTTTACAGCCATCTATAAAGCTAGTTCCTTTTAAATGTCCTTACACTCGTCCATAATAATCTGATAAGCTCTCCATAAAGCTGGGTAAGCTTGCTTAATACGCCTAACAGACTAATACGCCTCGACTAGAACAGCTTTTGTTAATATAGCTATAGCCATAGCATACTGCTGGAATTCCTTGCTAATAAAGTTCCTACCGGCGTTATAGGTGATATACTTAGGAGGTCCAACGTACGTGTTAATCTAGTAGGTCCGTAAAATATCCTAAGTGTGCTTTACGGATATATTTTGCAACTAATGGGCGGCTTAGTAGCGGGTTACCTCGTTAATTATATATAATACTAGGCTGCCGTTAATGTACATAATGTCTATGTACACTAAGTGGTTGAAGTTAAGGTCCTTATAAAGGGTGAACTTAAATTAGCCTGGGGAACGTCCGTATTTCTGGCAAAAGGAGCAGTATTTGGTTAGGTAATTAACTGCCTTTCTGTTAACGTTGTTGTGTCCAGAGCGTTTAAGGACTCTATATAGCTTTTTGGCTAACGGGTGGCCGAAATAGTAGTGCAGACGGTGGATCTCCGTACTAGTAAGGTAGCACGGGTTATGGTCAAAAGATTCCTAAATATAGGTCCGTAGGGTCTCTCCCTATATAAGGAACGGGTGTCCAAATCGTTATATAATTAGTAGGGTAACATGCTTGCTTCCTAGGGCAGTTACAGGGCCAATTAAGGTGTCCGTAACGTTGTTATAGTAGACCTGTAACTTATCTATATCCGCAAAGCAGAGTAGGAAAGGGGTATCCGCTTTTACTATATAGAAGTCAACTAGGCCAATTGGGGTCTTAACTTTAACTAATCTAATTAATGCGGTTAAGCCAATGCCGAATTAGACGTTTACGGCCCCAGTTTACATAGTGTCAATATCCGTATTATTATTTGCGGTGGTCCTATATGCAAGGTATTATCCGTAACCTACAGTAGACTTCTTAGAGGCGCCTGTGTCAATTATAACACTGTAGAATTCCTTGGGGGTATAGCGTTCTGTGGTAATATATGCAAATGGGTCCTGCTCGTAATCTATAACATCCGTAACGGGGGTGCTTACGGAATGGTTTTCAGGCGCAACTGAGTGTATAAAGGAACGGTCGGCTAATACGGTTGTAATATTAAAGGCTTAGCTATCCGTAAAAGGTCTAAAAGTAGTTAGGAACGTCTCTAAGGTCTCCTATTCCTAGTTATCTAGGTTAAAGTCAATTATAAGGGCTTCTATTAACTTATTAGGGGGCTCCTCTTCTTCCTCTCCTTTGTATTCTAAGATAAACTGGCTAATCCGTTTATTAAATCTCTTCTTAAACCTGTTATGTTCTTCCTAGGTATACCTTATAGACCAACATCCTTCCTTGCCACATACAAAGCATTTCTGGTTTGTTCGTCTACGGGGGTATACTTTTATACGGGAGTTGCTGCAGGGGTTACGGGTGGGACTTGGTCGGTATAGGTGCTGCTAGCGGTAACAGCGGTCCGTAAAGTAGACGTCTGAGTCTGTCTATGGATATTAAATATCCGTGGCAAAGGCTTAAGTGCTACCCGGTAGGTTTAAGACTTCGTACGTTACAATAGAGGAGTATAGGTCATTAATAAGGCCAGCTAAGGTGTCTGTAGGCTTATAATAGGCGTACTTGCAGGGCTCTACTTCCTAGCAAGCCGTAATAAGTTTATTGTGCAGGAAGTCGTCTGTTTAAAGCTTGGCGTTAAGGCCGTGCTATAGGTGCCGGAGGTCTTTAATAAGGATTTGCAGATACTCTATAGTCGATTTTTCGGTGTTCTTGTTAATTACAGTCCGTAGCTTAGTTGCATTCCATTAGGTAAGAATATCACGCCTATATTCCGGTCCTTTAAAGTAGTTATGGGTAGCTTCGTATAGCTTATTAAAGGGGACACCAAGGGGGTTACTCTTAAGGTTGGTGTAGTAGTGGTCAAGTACTAGGCCGCGTAGCATAGTAAAGTAGGCTTGGCTAAACTCTTATTTAGGAATGTTAGCCTTCTGGCAGAGGTCCGTAAAGATGGTCAGTTTAAAGTCAAAATTATCATTTTCACCGCTATACTTAGATTCGTTGGTATAGAGCTTAGCTAGGTTAGCTAGCTCCTTACCATAGGTCTTTACTTAGGTGGGTTACGGATCTATAACTTAAATAGCGGGGGTAATTTGGTCCGTATTTTGGTTTATAGGGGTGTTGTGATCCATAACTTAAGAGTAGGGTACATTTTAGCCAATAAGGTCGAGTCTAAAGCCGCTTAGGTTTATAGGATGAATTTGGTTAAGTGGGTTAGGTATAAGGCCAGCGATTATATTAAGTTTAGAAGAAGTAAAGAGTTCCTTAATTTCTTGGAACTGGTCTAGGATTTCCTCTTTAGTCCATTCCATTTAGTCCTTCTTGTGTATTATGTTGTATAAGGACTATATAACAGTAACTCGTTTATTCCTTTTAACCCATACACCTTAGTCACGTAAAAGGGTTCATAGTTTATAGATAGTAACAGGGTTGTAGGCCTTAAAAATAGCTTCTGTAAAGTCCGCAAAGTCTTCCTGGTATTGCTCCCACAGGTCGTTATTTATAAGCTTAAAGTGTTTATATTTAAGGATTTTAAAACTAATATAGTCGTTAACATCGTTTATAGATATAACGTTAACTCCTTATCTCCACTTCTTTTAACCTTCGCTGACTTGCTTGCTAATATCTGCCATACTATAGTGTAGTATAGTGCATAGCGGGTAGTAGCAGCTTGTAATAGGTGGGGGAGGTCTTATAACAGTCCGTAAAATCAATTAACGGGTCTATAATGGTTTGTAGGAGGGTAGGGGGTTTCCGCAAAAGGTCCAAAGAGGTTTAAGGTTTAAGGGGGTTAAGGATAGGGGTTCCGTATAGGTCTATATTCGCGTCTATAACTTCTGGTAAACCGTACTAAGACTTAAATAAGTATACAGAGTTAGAGATAAGTCTGTAATCCCCAACTTCCAACCTTCTAGTAGGTCGTACTAGGAGTCTAAACAGGTAGTTGCTGTCGTATATATCGCTTAGGGGGAGGTATCGAGTAATTGCTGATCTGTGCGCGCTTACTAATCAGTGTTCGTACTAACTTAATAACACGAGTGAGTTGTATCCACGGGCACGAAATACATATAGTATTATATGCTTGTTTAGATGGTGACTGTCTCTTGTATTGAAGCAGACTACGTAGTCTATATACTAATGCGACCTCCCCCTAATTAGTCAGTGCTTTAGGGGTGCACCGAACGCGTAAACGCGTAGTTGGTGTACCGTACGCGTAAGCACGCGTTCGGTACAACAGGTGCTGTAATTATACAATACTAAACTATTTACTATGTAACTTTAATAAAAGCTATAGAGTATATATAAAAGTCCAAATCTATATTTTTAGAATTTATTATTAAGTAGTTGTTAAGATATTAAGGTATGAATTTACTAAGTTTAGGTAAGTTTTTGTTGGTTATATAAGGTGATATCACGTAGCTATGGTTCGTAGATAGTATAATAATTGTTATTCTTCTATTCCTCTTGCTTAAGGAAGGGCGAGGAGCTTAGGGCTCCTCGCCACGCTAGTGCCGCGGCGATACGTGATAGTAACTTACGTGTATTCCCAACACTGGCAACTCTTCTTTTGCGGTTGCCATTTATATATATATACCGCTCGACTGGCGTAATAAATATTAATCCTCCTTATTTACTATTGCTATTGTAATATAAGTCTCGCTGTCCTAAAATGTGTCTTTTAGTATATAGTGCTTTCTTACTTAGGAGTTGCAGGTAGATATCTTGTTAGGAGGGCCGCTAAGGCGCTAGTAGTAAGCGAGCCAATAGTGATTTTCCATCCCGGGGATGGAAAATCCTAATTAGCTGGTTTAAGTTAGGGTCTATAGAATGTTATACTTCTACTTCCTTTTAACCTAACCTTTAACTTATATATATAGAGTATTTATGTTAATAAACGTCTTTAGTGCCTTGTTGTCACGGGACTCCTCCGTAACACCTTACACACATCCACCTGTTTCCACCTACGCAGCAAGAAGAGACCGACTACGAGACGGCAATCTGACGGTAATCTACGGCAATCTAATGGTAATCTACGGCAATCTGACGGCAATCTGCCGCATTCTGCCATATTCTGCCAAGTCCACTAAATCCTGCCAAGTTCTGCCAGGACCGCTACTCAAATCCTATTCTGCTCCATGCATGTGTTAACCAAGCAACCAAACTAGCAATATATACCCTTTCTTCCCGTTTCCTTACCTTCTCTTCTTATACAACGTCTTAACTTCATTACACAGTTCATATATATAGCTTAATAATATCTACTTCGCTATATATTATTACCACTTGTACTTACTCCGTGACACTATATTACGTTAAAACCTACACTCCGCCCCGCCCCATTTAAAATGCAGAACGACCTTAAAGCCCCTATAACGGCCGCCAACATTATATCCGTGCTCTGGGAACAATTGGCAGATATATAAAAGTCCTTTATAGACGCCCTTATATAAAACCAAGCTACTATAGCTTAACAGCAAGCCAAATAAGAAGTACGGCACTAGAAAACAATTAAGGCCCTCTAAGAAGAAATCCGCACCCTTAAGATATCCACGCTAAGCCCTTAAGACTGGTTGCTATTACTAGAAGCTAATACGCGGAACACAAGCCCTAAACTAGTAATAGTCATCCCACTGGTAGAACCGACTACTGCACTATAACAATCTAAATAATTACCAGACCCTCTAATATTTACTAGTAAACAATAAGAACTCTAATTATTCCTAAGCCGGCTTAAAAATAAGCTAACTGGTAACACTAACCGCTACCTAACTAAAGCTAACTGACTCTATTATGCCCTAAGTTGACTAGAAGGAGATGCAGCTGACCTTATTAAACCTCTTTAACCAAACTCAGTACTAAGCCTAATTGTACTTCTTAAAGCCATGTATGGTGACCTAAACCGCCAAGCTACTACTTAGAGAAAGATAAACTATATAACTTAAGGAATAAAAAGCTTTTTAGTATACTTCTCTAAATTTAACTATTACGTAAAAGAAACAGGCTAAAATAACTCCGCACTAATTAACAGCCTTATTAAATCCCTAAGTCCTAAACTAAAAACCTCCCTAATAGGTATAGACCTACTAGGAGCCCTCAACGCCTACATAAACGTTATCAATAAATAGTACAATGATATACTACGTCTGACACTGAAGTCCGCTCCTTAATATAATACGACAACCCCGTAAACGTCTACTAAGCCATTATCTTAGCCTAAGCACCCTAATGCCATAGATATTGACACTGGAACCCTAGGATACGCCCTACTAGGGTCCTCTAAATGAGAATAACGCACTAAGCTAGGCCTCTGTTTTAAGTATAGAAGTAGCTTCTACCTCTCTAACTACTGCTCCGTCCCCCTACCCTAACGCGAATTATAAACGGCTAACACTAGCAGCCGTTTACCGCATCAATCCTCTAGTTACTATCCCTAATCTCTACCTAGTTCCAGCCCCGCATCTAGTAAGCACCACTTATGAGGACGAAGCTACAACTAATATGCTATGAGAACTCCACCCTAATTGCCTCTAAAAGGAAGGTCCTAGAGCTAAGTCGCTCTCTGGGATGGCGCTGCCTTAGAATCTCGTTAAATGCTTTAGATGTTATAAACTCTAACTCTTAGGATTGCAGCATAACCGTTAACTATTGTCTTTGGCAGAATAATTAATAGGTTAATGCTTAAGTCCTAATTAATATAGGAGCCAGCGGCATAGGATTTATTAACAAGATCTTCGCGTAAGATAATAGTTTTACTCTAACCCCCCTTAACTAGCATATTGATGTATTTGGATTTGATGGTAAACGCACTGTCTTAGGCCGTATTACCTATATAGTATTCCTAAGACTCTAATACCTGAACCACAAAGAACTGATTAGGCTTTTTATTACTACCCTAGGTTACTTAGTGATCCTTAGACAACCCTAGATAAAGCTATATAAGGTAACCATTAATTGGGACAACCTTAAGCTTCTATTTACCGCCTCCTATTGTAAGCAGAAGTGTCTTATAACCCGCTGCTTAGACCCTAAACTAAAATCTGGAAAATCTACTAAGATCCACCAGTCTAAGATTTCCACTGACGTCCATTAAGAACCTGGAAATAATACACGACTATATAAGCCAACTCTGACTGCTACACCCTAAACTAAGTAGAAGCTTAAGCTTAATATATAAAAGTACTAGAAGAACTGGTACTCTACTATAAAAAGGATACTTAAAGAACCCAAACCTGAATCTGACACTAACTCTATACCTAATACTGAACTTAAACCTAAATAAGAAACCATATAAGAAACTAAGGATAATCTGAGTTTGCTTAACACCTTAGATATCTATATAATTAGAGCTACCCCATTAGCACGACTTGCTAAGAAACCTAAATATACAATCTTTACTGTTACAATGGCTGATATTAAAAAGGCCTTAGCACTAAAGAAACACACTAACCCTGCCATGAAAGTACTAGTATGCCACTATAACAACCTAGAAGTATTTTCACAAAAGGAAGCTAATAAACTAGTAGAACACTAACCATACAACCATAAGATTGTACTTAAAGAAGGAAAACAGCCAGGATTTAGACCCTTGTATAGAATGTCCTAAAACAAACTCTAAGTGCTACGGAAGTACTTAGACGAACACCTAAGTAAAGGATTTATTAGAGCAAGCTCTTTGCCTATAGCTATACCTATAATCTTTATTAAGAAACCTGGCGGCGGTCTGCGCTTCTATATAGACTACTAAGCTCTTAACGCTATTACCATCAAGAATTAGTACCCGCTCCTGTTAATTTAAGAGACACTAAACCAATTAAGTAAGGCTCGCTACTATATAAAACTTAACCTTATCTACGCATTTAACCGCCTCTATATCGCAAAAGGAGATAAATGGCTTACCGCATTCCGTACTAGATATAGACTATTTAAATACTTAGTAACGCTGTTCAGCCTTGTAAATGCCCCAAGTTTATTCCAACACTTTATAAATAATACCTTACGACCTTACCTAGACGTTTTCTATACTACTTATATTAACGACATCTTAGTATATAGCAATAACCTGGCTAAATATAAGAAACATGTTAACCTTGTCCTAGAAGCCCTACGTGGAGCTAGACTATAATTAGATGTAGATAAATGCGAGTTCCATAAAACGGAAGTTCTATACCTCAGACTTATTATCTCTATAGACGGCATATAAATGGACCTAAAGAAGATTAAAGTAATTATAAACTGGTAAGAACCCAAGAACGTTAAGGACGTAAGAGCCTTTATAGGATTTGCTAATTTCTACTAACGGTTTATCAATAACTTCTCCGCCCTAGTTTTACCTCTTATGGCTCTAACATAAAAGGATAAAGCTTTTATCTTTAACAAGGAATATAAGAAGGCCTTTACCTATCTAAAAGTCATATTCACCACCGCACCTATACTCCAACACTTTAACCCAAACTGAAAGAGTGTTGTAGAAGCTAATTCATCTAACTATATTACTGGAGGCATTCTGTCTTAGTATAATAAGGAAGGAGTACTACATCTAGTAGCATACTTCTTAAAACAATTAAGTCTAGCTAAATGTAACTATAAGATCTACGATAAGGAATTATTAGCCATTATTAGATATTTTAAACAATGGCGACCCAAACTAGAAGGTGCTGGATTTCCAATTAAGGTTTTTAGCGACCATAAGAATCTACAGTACTTCACAACTATAAAACAGCTAAGTTATTATTAAGCCCGCTAGTTAGAATATCTGTCTCATTTCTAATTCTTAATTATATACCGCCTAGGCGTTTAAGGTTAAAAACCTAATGCCCTAACTTGACGTTTACAAGATATAACAGCACAGGAAGAAGCGCGCGCCTACCGCAATCAAATGCTGCTTTGCCCTAAATTATTTGATCCCCTAGCTAAAGACCTTATAGTATACGTCCTTAAAATAACTAATTAATTAATTAAGCAGATTATAGTCAATAAATACCCAAATAATGAGTTTATCTAAGAGACACTTAAGTTAATTTAAGATGGCGTTAGACGCTCTAAAAAGATCTCTCTAAGTAAATGTAAAGCTTATGGAGAACGCTTGTACTACTAGAACCGCCTAGTTATACCTAACCATAACAAACTTAAGCTTAAGCTCCTTAAACACGTACATAATTTACCAGTAGCCGGCCACCTAGGCTAAGGAAAAACCCTAGAGCTGCTCTAACAGGAGTACTACTGGCCAAATATATATAATATAACACAAAGGTACGTCTCTAGCTGTCACACCTGCTGACGAGCCAAAGCCTCGTATAAGAAGTATAACGGCTTTCTAAAGCCACTGCCTATTCTAGACCGAAGATGGAAGGACATCTTAATCAACTTCGTTGTTAATCTCCCTGTAAGTAAAGGCTATGCAAACATTATAGTAGTTATAGACTGACTATCTAAAATGAGACACTTAATCGCCTGCCCTAATATATTAACACCTGCCGTTACCCAACTATTCCTAGATTATGTATGGAAACTCTACAGACTTCCTAAAATGATCGTCTCTAATAGAGGCCGCCAGTTTGTCTTGGTGTTCTAGGAAGAACTAACTACCCAACTCCATATTAAAGCGCTGTTGTCTACGGCATATTACCCAGAAATAGACGGTTAAATAGAATGTGCAAATGCTATAATGGAATAGTATATTTGGATATATACGTTATATTTACAGGACAACTGGATAGACTGGCTTGCATTTGCCAAGTTTACTACAAATAACTCCGTCTTAGAAACTATAAAGGTCTCCCCATTCCTAGCTAATTATAGCCAGCACCCGCAAATGGGTTTTAAACCCTTTAGTAATATTCCTCGCCTAGCTTATTAGGCCTTATAAGTTGTAGAAGTAAACAAATTTATAAAGAAGATAGAAGAACTATAAGAGTTCCTTACTAATAAAATGATATAGGCCCAGTCTGTCTATAAAGCCGCAGCAAATAAGAACCGAACCCTAGCACTAGCTTACTAAATTGGTGACTTCATCTAGCTAGATGTAAGAAATCTAAACACAAAATAACTTATTAAGAAACTTAACTAGAAGAACGCCGGCCCTTATAAGGTTGAAAAAGTTGTCTCTCCTTATACCTACCAACTAAAGCTCCCTAATACGGTTAAAATCCACCCTGTATTCTATACGTTAGTCCTCTACCCTACTACCCCTATATCAGACGCCCTACCTAGACAGATCTAAGACCCTCCCCCACCAGTTAAAGTGGATGGTAAGGATGAATACCTTATTAAAAGAGTTAATAATATTAAGTATAATAAACGGAAACGTAAATATATGTATCTTATAAAATGGAGAGGCTTTACTAAGCCCTTATGGGAACCCGTTGACTTTATAGGACTTACACAAGCCGTAGAAGACTTTCATAAACTCTACCTAGAACTACCTCAGCCCCATCTCGCAGAAGCTTGAGTTTAAAGGGGGGGTACTGTTACGGGACTCCTCCGTAACACCTTATATACGTCCACCTGTTTCCACCTACACAGCAAGAAGAGACCAACCACGAGACGGCAATCTGACGGTAATCTACGGCAATCTGATGGTAATCTACGGCAATCCAACGGCAATCTGCCGCATTCTGCCATATTCTGCCAAGTCTACCAAATCCTGCCAAGTTCTGCCAGGACCGCTACTCAAATCCTATTCTGCTCCGTGCACGTGTCAACCAAGTAACCAAACTAGCGATATATACCCTTTCTTCCCGTTTCCTTACCTTCTCTCCTTACGCAACATCTTGACTTTATTACACAGTTTATGTACATAGCTTAATAATATCTACTTCGCTATATATTATCACCACTTATACTCACTCCGTGACACTTGTTTAGGTTTGCCTTTATTATTATATCTACTAGGTTATCTTAGCTATTAATTTATTAAATCTTAAAGAGTTCTTAACGCTTATAGGATTGCTAAAGTGCTATAATATTAATTATAAGGCGCTTCTTCTTTATAGTACTAAGCTTAACTAAATACTTATAAAGGGAATATAAGTCGGTGTATATAATTATGGGGATAATAGGAAGTTTAAGTTAATCTATAATTATCTTTAGGGTAGTTCTAATTACAATTACTATGTTAACTCCGCTAACTATTCTATATATCTCTAATGCTAAAATGCTTTAAGTAATATACTTGCTCTTAGTTAAGCTCTAATAGATAAGATTGCTATGGATTATAAAGTCATTCTCTTTAGTAGACTTATTTATAATAATAATCTTATATCCTAACTAGGAGCTAAAATCTTTATTATTTATAAATAATCTATTAATAAATATAAAGAGCTTAGCGATGGGAAGGTTAATAGGTATATAGAGTAGTCCCTAATTAAGATAGTTTATTTGCCAGAAAAGATGTTTATTTAGGGCTAGAATGTTGTCCTTAGTTAGTTCCTAGTATTAGGTAGTAACAGAGAGATTAAATAAGGCCTTAGGTTAATAGATAAAAGTAATATAAGCTCTATAAGCGCGTTACTCTACATATCCTTGCTTTGGAGAATTAATATTAATAACATTAATCTTTTTGCTTTAACCCTTCTGGCGTAACGCAATAGAATCCTTATTTAGGGAGAGGATATATTTATTAAAGAGTAATAGTATTGTTAAATTAAGCTTTTCCTTTAGCTTTATTATAAGATTTGCCTTTACTAGCTCGTCTTCTTTAAGAGCTAAAAATTGGTTATCTCCTAAGATAATTATATTATTAGTTTATATGCTAATAATTCCAAATAGAGTTCCTATAGTTATAATAAAAAAGCATAGATTAAATATAGAAGTAGTTATTAAAAGCTTCTCTTTATAGTGCTTGTTATAGGTAGCCTACTAATAAGTTCCTACCTCTATAATTCCATATAATGGCTTAAGCATAACTATAATTATATCTTTAGGATATTGGTAGCGAATTTGCTCTAGAAGGTATACTAATATTAAGCACTAAAGGTGTGTCTCTAATTGGGTATAGGCCTAAGTAATATCTTATAAATAGACCGCTATTTTATTTTTTATTAAGGAGGGAGCTAGCGTAATAATAACTCGCTAACTAGCTTATTAAATTATAGGGGATTGCGTAAGAATTACCTCCTTACTATTATTATTATAACCTTAGATAATAAGCCTTAATTTCTTAAATAGGGTATTAATAGCTTTACCTTTAATCTTATTAACTATTCTTAACTTAAAGATGCAAACTTTATTAAACTTAGTAGGGTTATACTTCTTAAATTTAAAGACTCCTTTTATAATAAGACCATTAATCTTCTACTTATTAGATGCTTAGAAAGGAGCTCTAGGAGTTATAATATAACCTTCCTTTTAGAGTTGTTTTGCGAGCTTAAAGTTAGCCTTCTCTTTAGCTGTTATAAAGGCCATTAATAACTTAACTCTACTCTTAATAGCGGCAATAAATTGCTCTTTAAAATTAATAAGATGTTGGCGATTTTATAATCCCTTTAGACAACCTCTACCGCGTTATAGTTGTGGCGTATCTACTACAATTATATTAGAATTATAGTCACCTTCTAGAGTATATTAATTATAGTTCTCCTCTAGGGTATCTTCTAGGGCATTCTATAAAGGCTTAAAACTATTATCTTTATAGTAGGGCTTAATAACTATTAAATAAAATTAAGTGGGTCTGTAAGGCATCTAAATAGTACAAGTTTAACTATTAATTATAATGAGTTTATATAGGCCTAACCATTCTCTCTTTTTACGCCATACGCGTACCTTAGATTAGAGTGGCAGATTAAGTATAGTTAAGGTATTTAGGCCATTTCTTATTCCTAATATGTTGTTAACCTAGCGTATAGCGTAAAGACGTTATACCTCCTTTATTGCCTTATAAATAGCCTTAGCTTATTATATAACGGAGGGAGATAGTAGAGAATTATTAGTTATTTAAGGGTAGGCGCTAAAGACTAGTAATATAGGTATAAGCCTATTTAGGCCAGCGGAATTATTAATAGCCTTAACAGCTATCTGTAAGATAAGCTCTTTACTAGCACCCTTTAGTTTTAAAGAAATAATCTTATATACGCGGCGTAATAGCATATAATATCGCTCCACTTTTTTAATACTATTATATGCCTTAACAGGGACTTCCTTAACCTTAATTGCCATTGCCTTTACCTATTATTAAAACTTCGCAGATAAGAAGTTCTTTCCTATATTATAAACAATTTAATTAGGGGGTCCTAGGTAGATATTAATCTAGTATAATTAAAGGGTATCCTATGCATTCCTAGCTAATATATTATTTAAGAAACATGCGGCTTAAAAGGAGGTTAAGAAGTTAATAACTTAGAGTACTAGCTTGCTACTAAGGTATATAATATTAATAATAATATAGAAGTTAAAATTATAGTTATCTTTAAGGGTAAACTTAAATCGGCTAGGGGACTTCTAATTTATTTAGTAGTAATAGTAGTACTTTATAAGATGCTTAATTACCTTAACCTTGACTTTATAACCTACTTACTAAAGAACCCTAAGTAATTGGTAAATGGATGGGTGGCTAAAATAATGGTGTAGTTAACGTAGCTCTAACTTAGTTAAGTGGCTCTAAGCAACGCTCTTTTCTAGTTAATAAAGAAGCAACCAGGGGTAACCCTACTTATGTATAATAGGCACCTAATTATCTCCCTAAACAAGCATATTCTTAAGGTTATTAAGCTTAATGCCTAATTTATCTATATCTCTAATGTAAAATAGAAATAGAGTATTTATGGGAACAATATGGAAAGTAATATACCCTAAGGGGGTTTTAACCCTAATTGTGCTAAGAGAGATTGTAGTACCCTTACTAAAGCGAATTATATATTAGCCTGCCGTTAACTAGTTAATCTAAATAGAGCTATTAAGCTACTAAAGAGCTTAAACTTAAGGTTCTCCTACTATAGATACTCCTGCGGCTCTAGTATCTAGCATAATACTATAGAAGATGTTTGTTGAGTATCTATTATTAAAGGAGAATACGGAACTCTCCTTTAGCTTATTAAAGATATCTAACTTTGTAATAGCATGGAGCATAGATTAGTTATTAAGAACAGTAATGGTTTATATACTATTTACCTTACTATACTTAGTAAAGTATTGGTTGGGAGAGTAGTTTTTAATTTCCATATCTATAAGGAGCTGTTTGGCCTTATTAACCTTACCCTTAAGGTCTTTTATGCCTTTATATTAAACCAGGAAGCTTTAAAAGTAGGCTATAGTAACCTTATAATTTCTAACATTTCTTGCACTCTGGTGAAACTTGTTATATACCTCCTTTTGCTTATTAAGAGAGTGCCTAGTTAACTAATAATTTGGCTTTTTGCAAATGTAGCACTTCTTCTAGTAATTACTTTAAAATAAACCTCCATAAGGACCTCTATAATTGCCTTATAGTTGACGTTAATTGTACCCTTTATTATATTGCCTACCACAGCTACTATATGTTTAATTAGTCTAGTTGTAATCATATTGGTCGGGAATACCGGTTTGGATAAGGTTTTTGGTATAGAACTGTTAAGATTCTTATATTTGTATTATAGTACCTACAGCGAAGCGTAGTTCAGTATATACTCCTTTAAATGTATTTATAGGTTTGTATAGCACTAAATTACACTTAGGAATGCTATGGTAGGCTGAGATAACCTAGTCCCTCAGACTATTCTTATTTTGGTAGGTTTTAGTAAAACCATATTGGATTTTCTGGAGTTTATTAAAGAGTAGTTAAAGGCATTCTAAACAAGTCTTTGTTGTATTAGAAGCAATAACTCTCTAAAATATAGTCTCCTACCATTTAGATATATAAAGTTGGCGATTTTTGTTAGTCTTAAAGTGGGCTCTAGTAAGCTAAAGTATTACGTTAAAGCTGTAGTTTTTACCTATAATGTGGTTATAATAGAATGTTACCGCCTGTCCCTTTAACATGACCAAAAAAGCATAATAAAACTGGTGGCATTGGATTCTAACCTTACTGTAGCAGTTATAAAAGACCTGCAGTTTTGTTCTGAGTATGTTATACAGTTCTCCTCTAAACTTCTTCTCCTTGTCCAAATATACCTTTATTAGATTTGTGACTTCTTATAGTAGAGGCTTACCGGTTAGCTAGGGTAGAGGAGCTAGAGGCGGCAAAGGTGGAGGAAGAGTACCTCTAGGTAGGAGAGTACTTTTAGGTGGGATAGTAGCGTTCTAGGGGTTTTATTCTGAATTAAAGTTGCCTTTTAAAGAATATGGGTTGGTTCTAGGTTTCTGTAGTTAACGTATAATCTTAGCTTCTGTCTATACTAGTTCTTCTATACTAATAATAATGGCCTGGATATTACTGGTAATTGGGTTACTGTTTTCAGTAATATATACCCCATTTCTACAGAGGAAGTCTTAAAAATCCTAAATAATATTAACATTGCTAAGTGCCTAGGTGTTGGCGGTCTATCCTATAAAATCCTCCCTAAAATATTCCTACAGCTATAGATTGGCGTAGTGTCTACTTTAGTAGAATATAATATGGTGTAGAAGAAAGCCGTTAACCTGTTTTGCGGTATAAGTTGTTATGTTAATAGTAAATTTGTCCTAATCTTTATTAATAAGTTTCGCGTATAAAGCTACCCCTAGTAGTAAGGAGTCTTCTCAGTTGTTTAAGGTAAGCGTAGCTATGTTTTTGGAGGGAGGGAAGTGTTATTGGTGTAGGGATTGTCGTTTAGTACGCGTTCGTTAGTTGGTACGCGTTTATGACGTATATTTGCAATTATGGGGCTTAGGACCAGTTCTGGCCTTAAATCGCGAAGACTTATAAAGCGTGTTGTTCTGCGTAATGGACGCAAGAATCTGTAATCTTGGAAAGGCTTAGGACTAGTTCTAGCCTTTAAATCCTTAGATTTATGGAAGAGTTCTATTTAAGGTTTAGGACCAGTTCTGACCTTAAAAGACAGCTCCCTTTAGCACAAGTAGCACTAGTACAGTGGCTTGTCTCTTCTTGGTGGAATACCTAGCTGCTCTATAGTATAACAGTGAAGTTAACCACTAATTAGTGTTGGTTATACAAGGTGATATCACATAGCTATGGTTTGTAGATAGTATGATAATTGTTGTTCTTCTATTCCTCTTGCTTGAGGAAGGGCGAGGAGCTTAGGGCTCCTCGCCACGCTAGTGCCACGGCGACACGTGATGGCAACTTGCCTATATTCCCAATAGTTTTGTTATAGTGGCCCACTTACCCATATAGCCCACTTGCCCATAGACTATGTTAAAGAAAGGACTATATAAGTTATTAGTAATATAGTTTGGGCTTATAAATATACTAGTAATATTTTAAAAACAAATTAACAGCGTATTAGGAGAATACCTTAATAAGTTTATTATAGTGTACCTTAATAATATTAGAGACTAAGACCACTATAGAACGCGGTTTAGTAATAGGCATTATTGTAACAGTATAAGTGTGGGAGAATTAACTAAGCAACTTTATTGTAAATCTATGGAAATTAGGTGGTATATATATATAAAAAGTGTAGACAATAAAGGGGAAATTGACTAAGTTGGTAAGCGAGTTAGTGACCGAGTTAGTAAGTGTATTGGTAAGCGAGTCAATATATAGGCGAGTTAGTGGTGGTTTGACAGGGTACCATAGTTAGTTATATACCCCCCTAGATTTGACGGTGCAGTCAAAGCTATAGAAAATAAATAAAGGTAAAAACTGTACCAAAATAGGTGTAAAAAAAAGGGTTTAGGGTTCGATGGTTATTGAAAATATATCTCCCTAGCTTTATATCTCTGGATATAGAGCTATATTTAAAGAGATGTCCTCTTTAGCCTCTTAGGAAACTGTACTTAAAGGTGTCCTCCTATAGATATATCTTTAAATATAGTCTCCTAAGAGGCTAAAGAGGACATCTCTTTAAATATAGCTCTATATCCAGAGATATAAAGCTAGGGAGATATATTTTCAATAACCATTAAACCCTAAACCCTTTTTTTTTTTTTTTTTTTTTTTTTTTTTTGTGTGAGCGACTTGATTCTAAATCTATGGAAATCAGGTGGTATATATACATGAAAGGTGTAGACAATAAAGGGGAAATTGACTAAGTCGGTAAGCGAGTTAGTGAGCGAGTTGGTAAGCGTGTCGGTGAGCGAGTCAATATGCAGGCGAGTCAGTGGTGGTTTGGCAGGGTACCATAGTTGGTTACAATTATAACACCGTTAGATACGGCATCTATTACTTTATAAGATGGAAGGATTAATATCTAAAGATAATTAAGTAAGTAGATAACTGCTAGTGCTAGCTTATTACTTAATAAAGGCAAAAGGCTATAGGCTTAAGACTTTTAAAATAAAATAAGATATACCTAAGGACCTATAATAGACGACAACTAATAGGAAAGGGCAGTAGCTTAGTTTAAAAGTGTATAAATAAGCACGGGATAACAGTTCCTAGAGAGCCAATATTTTAAGAATAAATAAGGTCTATAGCAGTTCTAGGTAAACGCAGTGTTTAGCCTAAAGGTTGTAAGGTTAATATAATAGTTAAGAAGTTTAATAATATTAAAAACCTATTTATAAGACGTAACAGAATAGAAACTATAGAGGAGTTTAGATAATGAATTCTTAAATAGCAAGAATAGAAGCTAAATTAGAAATTAGCTATGCCAGAATATAGAAGGGATAGAGCACCTATATAAAAAGTTACTAATAGGCTAAAAGTAGGTATACTAAGAGCTAAGTAGCTAAAAAACCTAGAATAAGAAGAGGATTTAGGAATTCTAACTAGGTTTGCAGAACGGTATATAAAAGGTTATAATAATGGAGGAATAAAGAGATACTTCCTTATAGATAGGTTGTATATACTTATAGAGCTATACCAAAAGTGGTATTAGCAACAAGAAAATAATAAGTAGGAAAATTTCTATATATAGCTAAATAAGAAGGCTATACTGAATTAAGCTATATTGGAAAGACAGATAAGTTATATTAAAGGAGCATTAATTATAATATTAAAGAATCTAGAAGAATAAGCCGTAAACTAAAGAGAGACGATGCAAATATTAGTACTAGTAAATAATATAGTAATATTTAGATTAATATGGAAAAGGTTTAAACTTAAGGAAGAAAATAAACCTAGAGTTAACCTAAAGCACCTAGTATATTACACGTTGGCGTGGGTAGCCTATGTGGATAATATATATAACATATATAGGACACCTAAGGATAAATATTGCAAGTATTTAATAAGAATATATTGGATAACTGACGAAAAGTGGTATAGGAATGCTAAGTATATACATAGTTAGCACCTAGTAGAAGTTTAAAAACTAGGAGACTTAATACTTTAACTAGGAAGATTCCTTATAAAAGAGTACCTAGATGGATAATAGTAGTAAGAGTGCCTAGAGAATACTTATCTATAGTATATTAAGGATAAGAAACTAAGTATTAGCTATAAAGGGACTAAGTACAGTTAAAATCTAATAGTTAACAGTTAGGAAAAGTAGAGGCCTATAGGACTAGAGGAAGCTAGTAGTAAAGCCTTAGACCCTTAAAGGAATTATAGGTTAACACCTAAATTTAAGAGTTAGTTGGCAAGATTAAAGGTTTAAAGTGTTAATAGATAGTAAAGTAACTAAAAACCATATATTATTAGTAGTAGTTAAAAGAATAGGGTTACTATATAGACAGGAGGAATATCTATACCTATTAATAATAATTTCTGGAGATCTAATAGCTATAGAGGAGGTATTATTAATCTTAAAATAAGACCTATTTAGTTAACTATTAAAGGAAGAAGAATTAAGATATCTTTTAATATCCTACTATTAGGAAAGTATGAGGCGATACTAAGAATGTCTTAGTTATAGGAATATAATCTAAAGATTAATTAGGTTATAGGTTAGGTTAATATTAGGGATATCTAATAATGCAAAATGCGATAATAAACTAAGATGGTATAGTACTAAGTTAGAGTAATATATAAGGAGACTAAGCGAGACTTAAGTTATGTACGAAGGAGATACTATAAGTATGGCAAAAAGCTATAAAGCCTAGAAAGTGAAAAGCTGTTAAAGTATGCAGTATAGGACTATAAGATAGAGTTAAAACCAGGAATAAATCTAAAGTTCTTTTTAATCTATAAGCTTACTAAAACCGAGTTAGTGGCGCTTAAGGAGTTTATTCATAAAAACTTACGAAAGAGATATATTAGACTATTATGGTTATCAGCAGGATATCCAGTACTATTTATACTAAAGAAAAATAGAAAACTTAGGATGTGCATTAACTATAGATAATTAAATAGCATTATAAGGAAGGATAGATATCTTTTACCCTTAATTAGCGAAATCTAAGATAGGATTAGCAATGCGTAAATCTTTATAAAGATAGATCTAAGGTGGGCATACTATTAGATTAGGATTAAAGAAGGAGATAAATAGAAGGCAGCCTTTAGATTAAAAGAAGGACTATATAAGCCGTTAGTTATGCAGTTCAGACTTATAAATGCACTAATAACGTTTTAGAAACAGATTAGTAGTATATTAGGAGAACACCTTAGTAAGTTTATTATGGCATACCTTAACAACATTATTATCTATTTAATAAGTGAGTAAGAGTATAGAGAACATATTAAATAGGTCTTAAAGAGACTATAAAAAGAAAAGATACTAGTAGCAATTAAGAAATACAAGTTCTTTATAAGAAAGACCAATTTTATTAGATTTATTATTAAGCTAGGCAAGATTAGTATAGAGCTAAAGAAAATAGAAGCTATAGTAAGTTAGTAAGAACTAAAGAATGTTATATAGTTAAGATTATTCCTAGGATTTTACAATTACTATAAGAGGTTTATAGCATAGTAGTTAAAGAGTATTAAACTGTTTATAAGGCTTATAAAAAAGGAGGAACCATAGATGTAGGGAAGTAAGTAGAAGAAGCTGTTCTAGGAACTTAAGGAGTTATTTACCTAAGATTTAGTCCTTAAGATCTATTAGCCATAGTTAGAGATAGTAGTTAAAATAAATATATTAGACTTTATACTAGGAGCATACTTATTATAGAGATACTAAGACGGATGGCATCTAGTAACGTACTATAGTTAAAAGATAACACCAGTAGAACTAAACTATAATATCTATAATAAGGAGTTGCTAGGTATAGTTATAGCACTTAAAGAATAAAGAGCATTCTTATAAGGCATAGAGAAACCATTTATAGTTAAAATAGACTATAAGAATCTAATAGGATTCCTAATAATAAAGGAACTAAACTAAAGATAAGTTAGATAGGTAGAGATGCTTATAGAGTATTATTTTAAAATTTAATATACTAAGGGTACTAAAAATATAAGAGCAGATGCACTTAGTAGAAAGACAGAGTTATAAAATAAAGAAAAGCTATTAGGGGCAATATTACGCAAAGATAAAGATGGATTAATTAGGTATAATTATCTTAAAATTATAGTAATAAGAGAAGAAAGGACCTATAAGACACTAAAGAGTATATAGTTGTAAAAGATCTAAGAAGCACGGAGTGAGGATCTAGACTTAGAGCAGTATAAGCACTAAGAGACTATATACGTACCAAAAGAAATTATAAGAGAATTTATAGAAGACTTTTATAGAGGAATAACTTAAGGACATAATAGAGCTATAGGCTTAGTGTTAAGGATTTAAAAGGAGTATATTATTTAGGGAATCTAGGGACTAGTAAGGCAAACCATGGATATAAGCTAAGAATATTATTGTTACTATAATAAGCAAAAAAGACAAGTAGTACAGCTAAAGAAAGAATAAAGAATCTAATAAATCTTTATAATTACCTTAAGGAGATAGTAAAACTAGTACAGATAAGGATAAAAAAGTACTATAATATTAGGAGATCTGAGGGACTAGATCTTAAGAAGGGAGATAAAGTATAGCTACTATATAAAAATTTTAAGAGTTAATAACTAAGTAAGAAATTAAACTATATTAGACTAGGACTATTTACGGTTAAAGCAAAGATCTTAGAAGTTATATATAGACTTAACTTACTAGAGAAAATTAAGATTTACCCTATATAGTATATTATAATACTAGAGCTAGTATATAGGAATATTAAGCTACTAGTTTATAAGATAGACATATATAGAGGATAAGAAGAGGACAAATAGGAGGTTTTAAAGATTATTAGTTATAAGGACGTTAATAACAAAACGTAGTATAAGGTTAAGTAGATAGGCTATAATAAGACTACCTAAGAACTACTAGATAACTTAAAAAAACGCTATAAGAAAGGTATAGGAGTATTAGAAGAGAAAAGGTTAGGCAGCATTAATAAAAAAGAACCACTAAAGAATAAGTTACCTAAGGGGGACCTAAGAGGAGCAGCTACTAAGGTACTTAGAGTTATTTCCCTCTTTATTAGAGGAGAATCTATTCTTTTATTACCAAGTTCCTAAAGGCCTTATTCTACAAGTTTCTACTTTTTAAAACGCACCTTTTTACACACCTTTTTAAAATAGATTAACTAAGCAGACGCAGCAAGACAAGAGTTAAGAGTATATTATTAAGCAGCGGCAGCCTCTTACTTAGCGTTATAAGAATAATAAAGTTTAGCCAGTGGTGCTAAAAGCTTATTATTAAGTTTTATAGCAGTAGATTAAACCTAGGACCCTAGCAGTAATTAACAAGGGTACTTAAAGGCTATTAAGAGTAATAGGACGCGCATACTTAATATTAGAGACTAAGTAAACATTATAGGATAATTAAATGTTTACTTTAGTGCACTCTAAATATAAAGAGGGTTGATAAGATAAAAGACTTGCTAGTATAACGTAAACTAACCCCTCTTTTACATAACGAGAATATAGAGATGGTATTATCTTACTAAGAGATAGTATAGTAGTAATGATATAAGACCAATAAGCTATAGAAGAGGAAGAAGATGCTTTAGGTATAATAAGTAAAGATATTAACCAGATTAATTAGACGGACATTATACCTCTAATAAACGACTTAAAGGACTTCGTAGTATCAATGCTTAGCCTAGATACCAGCGGCGCCTACGACAATGTACCCCATAAGCGTCTCCTATACATCCTTAGGGCAAAGGGCTTCCCAGAATGGATTATTTAATTTGTTCAAGGATTTACAGGCCAGAAAGAAACATCACTGGTCTTTAGCGGATACCAGAGCCCCCCTATCGCAGTCGCAATAGGAATACCACAAGGATCACCTCTGTCGCCTATACTCTTCCTCTTCTTTGTAAGCAACCTGCTTAACACCTTCAAGGAAGGGGCGACCTAGGGGATAGGCTTTGTTAATGACACAAACCTAATTACATATGGGCCAACAGCCGCAGAGAACTGCAGGACACTAGAGAAAGCCCATAATACCTATATAGAATGGGCAAGACGATATAGAGTCCAATTCTCACCAGAGAAATACCAGCTAATCTATTTTATAAGAAAACGTAACCAATCTGCAGATCTTTAGCATACAATCCATATCTAAGGCTTTGGGGGTCAACCGGTTTAAGGCCTAAGGGTATTAGGAGTATAGGTAGACAGCAAGCTCCGGTAGAGCGTACATGCGGCATAAGCGGCCCGTAAGGGCCAAGCACAGTATATCGCCATGTCCAGGATCGTTAATTCTATATAGGGTCCATGCTTCCAGAGGTCACGCCTACTATATATAGCAGTTGTCCGGCTAACCATGACGTATAGATCTAGCATTTGGGCCACTAGAGAAACCAAGAAAGGCCCCCCTAAATCACTCCTTAAACCACTCTAAAAGGTCCAAATGGCCTGCCTTAGGAGTATAACAGGCGGGTATAAGCGAACAGCTACAGCACTGCTTAAGAAGGAAGCCAATATTCCCCCCCTATAACTATATATTAAAGCCAATGCAATGTAAAGGGTATAAAAGGAACGTAACTCTAACGTTATAAAGTATATCAAGACACGCCTAAACAAACTATAGAGGGACCCTAGGGTGCCCTATAGGAGAAGGAACCAACAACCCCAAAGTAGGGAAGA